>Ga0209489_100659_pt1 | contig 67264 bp, 40 predicted proteins | sample SiratrowhiteBW_FD_187527 | JGI IMG/M metagenome (GOLD analysis project Ga0209489, IMG submission 187527) | Root nodule microbial communities of legume samples collected from California, USA - Siratro white BW (SPAdes) (version 2) | ecosystem: Host-associated > Plants > Roots > Nodule | place... | reverse complement strand
CCCCCAAAACCTCCCTCTCCCCGGATAAAAAAAATTAAAAACAAGCTGAACCATTGAATCGGACTGCTAGTCTATCCTTGCATAATCTTTTCTTGTTCGGGATGTCGGAGGCATGCTTGATACCGGAGGATCCATTCTGCGCCCTACAATATATACCGCCCAAGTTAGATTGATATACATCATAATGGTTTTCTTTTTCTTTTTGGTAAATTAATAGTTAATTTTGACAAAAACCAGAAAACAGAAGTGGAAGTGGATGAAGATCCCCAGCCGAGCTTCCATGTTACCACGAGTTTCCTTTTATTTATAACAGTATCACATTACGTTCACATTTTTATTTATTATTGATTCTCACAATAACCATTTGATGTTCACCAAGTAAAAATAAAAAAGTAATAAAGTTTGTCAACTAATCAGGATATAGGTACCAAAGAAAAAAACTTCAGTATTTGAGTGATTCCTTGTGCCTGGGTTAAGGTCATTTAATAGCATGTTTGGATGAAAGAATTTTAGAAGTTAATTTATATTTAGAGAATTTGAAATGCTTTATTACAAAATATGTTGATTGGATAAAGAATTTGAAAAGAAATTAATAATCCAAATAACATAGAAAAGAGAGAAAGACAGTAAAATTAGGCAAAGATGATATACCCCATGTCATACTGTTGGTGAATGAGTTACTTCTAGGAGAACGAGGTCCCACACTGCCGAAACCAGAAGGTGCCTGAATTTTAATTTGATTCCAATCAGCACCCTGGGGGGGTCTACCATGTGTATATCTTTGAACAGATTGGTGTCCAAAACGGCTTGGAGAATTATGTAAAATATGAGGCATGAGATGAAACTGCTTAGACAGAGAGGGTACGTATGCTGCTTGAAGATCATGCGTTGGAAGGCTACCCATCTCGACATTAGTAAACGATTGACTAGGTCCATTTAGTCTGAAGCACAAATTAATGACAGTGACAAAGGATCAATGATAGTAAAACAACGATATTCAAATTATAAGGGAAGGAAAATATTGCAAGGATTTTAATTCCTCATTAAGTTAAACAAAGAAAAAGAACATAAATTGCAATACTGTCAACGTTCCCACAATTTTACAGCCACAAGAGTTTACCAACATAACTTTTTGCTCAAAATCACATACTTAAATTCTTTGTAAAGGGAAACTAGTTTCCCTATTTTAAAAGCATATCATATGGAGTTACATCTGCCAATCTTAATCGGATGAGAAATGAATCAACCCAAGCTACAGCTAAGGTAAGCACAAATATAAAAGCACTTCAACCATGGAAAAAGTAAAGCAAAATGATAACAAATTAACAGCAAACAAACCACCTTTGCATGATTATTGGAGTGTTTGAGCTGGATACATGGTTGAACCTTCCAAATCCAGCCCATGTTTCAGTAGATCCAAGATTTACACTTCTGCCAAACTCATTTGCCAAACCGCTTTCATCAGAACCATCCTCTTGAAGAAGTAATTCATCACTGGAATGAAATTAAATTTAGTGATGAGAACATAAATATCATCAAATGTCCTGTTACTAGTTAACTTCAGGGAATGACTACTAGAAGATTGAATCCCATAATTAAGTCTGCTTCATGACTATCAGCGGCCAAAATCAGCTGAAGTTCTCCACAGACAGATTCAAGTCTCGTGCAATTCCATCTAGGAAACCACAATTATCTTTTCACCAGTGTATTCAGTTTTGTTTTCCTTTTTTTAACCATTTGTTTTATATATTTTGTTAGTATTTTGTTTTTCTGAAGTACATATCTGGGATTCAAGCCACCTTATTTTCATATCTTTTGTTTTATGTATTTTGTTAGTATTTTGTTTTTTCTAAATTGCATATCTCGGATTCAAGCCAACTAATTTGATATCCATATTTCAATTAAAAAATAAAAAAAAACAACACTAATTACACATTATGTGAATTTTTTATTTGGGTCAGGAAACACTAATAAATGTTGCTCACATGGATAACATTCTTACTTATTCTGCCAAACTTAGATCAAATATTCAATCTTGTTTAATGTTATGTAATAATGTCTGCACAATGTTATTACAAAACTAAGCCCTCGTTTGATCTTTGGTGAAAGGCTATGACATTGTAGTTGAGTTTTTCTTGCCCCCTCCCCTAATCCAGATTCCTCTTCATTCTATCTCTATTTCCATTAACTATTCATATACCCCCTTTGTTAAATGCTCCATGTTGATCCTCTACTCTTTTAATCTTTTGCATGTTGTAAAAAACAAAATATTCAACTCATAGGCATAATAGTCATATGAAGAAAAATTAATGTTGCATTAGATACAGAAGAAGAATCCAAGATGTCAATTTTAATTAAAAAATAATGAATGACAATTAAGCTGTTTGGGAGCCAATAGGGTACCTGTAATTAGGGTCCCAATCGCCAGGATCAGGCAGTGAAATGCCTGTCTCTGAATTGTCATGACCCAATTCTGTTGATTGTGAGTTCAAATTAGCACCGGGCTTAATCAAACATGAAATGTTCGGATTAGCAGATAATCCTCCACTTCCTCGCTGTTTCCGGTTTCCAGGAATACAATTTGACTGTAGGTATGATGGCGAACTGCCAAGAGGTTGTGATGTTCCCTCAGTATGGCTTGCGCTGTCAGGATATTGACTTTGCCTATGTGAAGAAAATGTTGTTTCTTGAGTTTGAGGACTTCCAGAATGTCCCCAATTTTTTCTTCTATTAAACTGGCTAACTGCAGCTGTCTTGCCTAAAGGTGATCCGTGAGAAGTTCCTCTTGCAGGAGATGTTGGTCCAAAGTGTCCTGGAGAAACAACCGAAACCTGACTATAGGAACTTGGTGGTGTAAATTGAGATGGGCTGGCACCAAGGGGCAGGGGAGCAAAATTTCCAGCTGATGGACTTATGCCCAACCCATTCCCAGGTTGGTATTTAACTCTTCTCCTAGCATCAGGACTATTGCCAAGCATTGACATACTGCCCTGATTGTGCATGTTCATACCAGATGGACCAATAGGTGAATAGTAAGCAAACATGTTACTGCTTTCTCCATAACTTCCATAACTGCTTCCAAGCCCAATACTATCATTATAACTCCCATGGCTTCCTACACTCCCATAACTATTAGCAGGCTGATGTTGAACCATCTGAAAATGTGGACTGCTATAGAGTGAAGCTCTGCTTTTGCCCTGAACCTGTGGAAACAAAATATTGTCAAATAGAAAGAATTGGATATAATTCTTTCAGAATTAAGTATCATAAGCTATATTCCACATTATGCGATAACTAAATTAGAAAAATTAAAGAGGAGCTTTTATCAGAATGGAAAGTTTAGGCTTCAAAATACAAATTTCAGAATTGAAGGATGGGCATTAGTCAGAAAGCTGAGTTAGGTATTAGGAATTGGAGATTATTAACTAGATACTTTTGGGTTGAATAATTCACTCAGGAAAACGTACATGTTGATACATTAAGAAACATACTAGTTGGTGGATTTTAAACATAAAATTGTCTTACAAAGTGTATTTAGGTCATCCAACCCTACAAAATCAACTTGTAAGGTGAGGTTTACATCAACTTTCATATTATAGCTTTTGGTCATATTTCTAGTCAAGTTGTGATTTCCAACACACTCCTTCACAACAAGGATAAGCTCGATTGTGGGAGATCTGATAACGAGTAGCATAATAGATCAAACAAAATCTAGTTAGGATAAGCTCTAATACCATCCTAAAATGTAGATTTAGGCTGAACTCAATTCTATAAAATTGGCTTGCAAGATAAGGTTTGCACTCACTTAATACTACAATTAGACTATATCTTTAGTTGATATGAGATCTTCAAGAAATTGAAATAAACTTTTGTTATAAGTACCTCTATTTCTTATCTGATATTAAATGGAAATTTTGGACAGAAAATATGCCCATCAGGAATCTATATCCTTTAATACTTCCAAGGTCAAGTCACTCACTGATAACCCTCAATAAAAATAGCACTAACACGTAGCAAGAAGTTTAACATTTGCACTTCCAACAAAGTTGTCATCTGATATATGTATCATGTGAATTTTGATTTAAGAAATATAACATTTAATTCTACACCAGCAAGCTGCTGCATATGCCCCCCCAAGTAGATGTCAACGATCCGTACCTCTTTGCAAACTATTCATGATCTTCGCTTTGATCACTTGTTGGATTGAGCACATAGTGCTAGACCAAAAATTACAATAAGGATGCAATATTTTCAACTGCACATCAGTGTAACACTTGTCTTTTCTTAATTTGTTATTAAAACTATTGACAATAAGTGTAAGCGAAAATATAAAGTAGTTATGAAAATTAATAAAATTAATATATATGAATTTTGTGTGTAAGTTCAATAGAAAATTCCAATAAAAACTGATAGGTGTTATAAACTAACAGTACACGATCATACTGTGAAAACAAGCAAAATAATCAAGAAATTTATGGACTTGTTATAATCAAGTTCTTGTTAAATTTTAATTAATTACATCACCATGATTTAAAAATAATTTTATTATAATCTTGTATCCTATTCTAATATCAAAGAAGCTCTCCTAAATTACTCTTAAAAGGATCCAAATTAATTTTAAAGTCACTTTAGAAGAGTGATTAGCACAATGGTCCATGTTAGCCACACCTCATTACCCATTTTCAAACATAATCTTTCATTTATTATTGAATAATTCTAACCATTTATGCACAACAAAATATAAAATTTGAACCCATATGAGGCATCCCTTTGTACTCCACTTTATGAGCCAGCATAGTCTGACGAGTTGATGCATCCCACAAAAAGCCTAAAACTTACGTTTCTAGTCATAATACCTTTTCCCATATGATTTTCTCACATAAATTTTCTTAGGCGTCCTCCATAAAAGCCTTTCTATTCTACCTTTACAAAGACCCTATACTCCAAGTACACGCCCATGGCAGAGCAGTGTGATGTGTCTGCATGGTGGAGACTCAACCAGCTTCTGCTCTATCCTCAGATGGCCAACCCAACGTTGCCAAAGGCCGCCTACTTCACTGAGAAGTATAATGTTGCCGTTGTTTCCACTTATCTCACTTTGGTGCCTTGGGGCCTACTTACAAATAGCCAGTCTTCAACGGAAACTGATCTCTTTTTTCTGTTTTTTTCCAGTTCAGTGTGTTGAAAGGATTGGTTGTAATCGTGTGTTTATTCACACAGGTAAATCCTTTATGTATAATCATTTAAGGTATAATAACGGAGAATATCCCTAATTATCTGCAGTACATATTTCCCTACATACTAAACATCAAATCATGTCTTTTACTTCATGTTTTTACTTTATTACATAAAAAGGATTTGGTACCGTTAGTATGTGAGTTGGTTGGACAAAAGATATGAATGTTTTGTTTTACTAATTTACAACATACAATTCCATAATATAAAATTATTTTACTCAATGTCTAAAAAAATATTAGGCCCAAAAATATCAGGGTCTATTTTAGCAATTGTTGCCGCCTTATCAAACCACCTGTGATTGAGTTGTTATTGGACCACTCACGGATGTCTAGCTTAGCACACTTCACACTTAAGATGTTAAGTTCTCAAAGTAAGGATGTGTGTGAGATACCACATTTTTCTAGCCGAACCTATTGGGAGGAGCTTCGTCTCCCATTTTCCTTCTACTCCATAGTTCCACAACAAAACTTGTATCAAAGATTAAGCGGTTTGCTTCCTTTTTTGAAAGCAAGACACCATTGAAGGTTCTTTAAGACAAACTTTCTTCATGCTTTTCTTCATGTCCACTTGTAACAAATTCATTGAAACCTCTAAACCTTTCAAATAACCTCTTATTCTTTAATTCATATCATGAAAACCCAAATCATTTGGGGACCCATTTGTGCTTGTCAAATGGTTGAAGCACATTGGAACTGAAAGAATTAGGAAGAGAAATAGAAGGGAAAAGAACAAGAAGGTTAGTTCCCCAGGGTTAACACTCCGAACAAAGAAAGAGACTTTCTCTCAATTACGATAAAAGAATCCAAAATCTAACTCTTACAAGCAACTCTCTTAGGTATTTACACAACACAACCTTGTACTCAAACACATGACTACTAACTAACCAATGCAACTAATTCTTCTTTCTCCTAACATAAACCTACCACGTCTTAGGAATCTTAGCCACATCAAAGACTTGTTCTTCTTCTATGGGCCTAACTAACACCTTTGACATCCACTCAAAACCCTTTCAAAGCTTCAGTTGGTTGAGATACCTAAACAAAGTAAGGGAGCTCGGCATACTTGTCCTTTAATGTTAATATCCTACATGGAATCAAGTATGTCACATATCTCATGACAATCAACACGTTGTTTGGTTTATACAACTAGGAATTTAAATTCTTGTTGCAGAATAACATGTACGTTGTCTTTCTTGAATGTAACTATTGGATCTAGCACTTACCATTAGATCAAAAGCTATAGTCATTAGTAAACTTTTCTATGAAGTTGCTCCATTTTTATTTATTAATTGTACAATTATTAGTTAAAGTATACAATTCCACAGACTTTATTTTCTCTCTGAAATCTTTTTACCATGTTTTCTTGCCCTTCATAAGTTAATGTAAGTTTAGGAGAAGAAAATTATCTATATTTTTTAACATTGATCATAATGAGAATTATATAGACAGTGATGATGAGATGAAATCCTAATTTACGAAATAAAAACAAAGATAGGAGGAAAATCAAATCAGATCTGCAAAATATGATCTTGATCTCAACTAACTAAATTTCCAACAACGAAGGAAAATAAAATAAAATCAGAATAATCTAATTTGGATCTTAACAACCTAAATCTTCTAAAACTCTTATTCGATATTTAAATTTAAAATAAAAGTACATCCTGCTGTCAACAGCTAAAAAAATTATCTTATATGTATCCAATTATAGTTGAGAACATAAAAACAGCAATATTTAGTGTAGTAGCATGCTCACATTAGGTGATAGTCCGGCAGCAAACCAGTGTCCTCCACCTGGATGATTATCCACCTTGATATTTTGAACTACGGGCTGTAAAGTAACCATAAATAAGACTAACTTTAAATGATAAATATTTTGGAATTTATATGTAATCATCTGATGAAATAACTAACTAAAAGATACAACAGCAACGTCCAAATAAGATAGACCAGCTAAATGATGGAGCAATATAGCAATAAATAACATGAGAAAAACACTAAATGAATGAATTTTGCAAAACAGTAATCAAATACTATTTGAAAGAAAATAAGTGTTAAGATAGAGAAGAATAGCATATGCATAATACTGGCTTTCACAAACCGGATATTTTCAAAGAATATGGATACAATTTTCCTCCAAACTATATTTACATGATAAAATTGAGCCTAACACATTGATACGCAATCTTAACACAAGAGACACCAACATTTATTCAACTGTAGATTGGGCACTGGGCAGGATCAATGCAGACCACAAATCAATAGCAGCAAAATGCTCTTATCCCTTTAATGCCACAAACTCTTCTTTAACATCACTCTACCTGCGGCTTCCCCACTTATCCCAGCCAAAGGAAGCCCGTTCTCCCTGATAAATTTGGAAATTTGACTAAAATAGTCCATTTTTCAATGTTTTTAGCTAGTTCAAAATAATCACAAAGGAAACACGGTTTGCCGAAGGAAATAAAGATGGACAACGGGAGGTTACTAAGATCTACTGGAATCCTTATTTCACAATTTTAATTTTCAAACTGCATCTATCACTACAAGAATGTACATCTTAATCGACAGCCATTGCAGTGCATCCTCAATAAATCAAAACCATTTCAGTTATCTTCTCTAGTGTAGTCTTTTAGATGCATTTGTCACAAAATTCATTAGTTAAACATCTAAAACAGGGTACCCAAATATTATTTTTGCTCAAATAGCGAAGCATCCAAAGAATAATTTAAAGGACAGTCAGTACTAATAAACATTTAAACTAAACATAAAAATATAGATGCTTAAAATGGAGATTTACTTACCATTTGAGGGGTCTCGGGGGGAGGCTTATAAGGATGCGTAAAAGGTTCCCCAGTTACAAAAGGGTGTTTTGAAGCCTGAACGAAATCAAACTACCATTTTAAGTAATGACTACTTAAATTTTGCATAAACTGGAGACAAATATAGTTTGAAAGATGGGTCAATGTGGAAAATAAGACAAATTCAATTATTATCCCCAGTTACAAAAGGGTGTTTTGAAGCCTGAAAGAAATCAAACTACCATTTTAATTAATGACTACTTAAATTTTGCATAAACTGGAGACAAATATAGTTTGAAAGATGGGTCAATGTGGAAAATAAGACAAATTCAATTATTACCTGAACGGGTGACCAGCGCTTTAAAGGATCCAATTCAACAAGCCCTCTCAAAAAATCAATGAGAGCCAGTCGTACTTGTCTTTCTATTACAAGTTGAGTATATAGAGCATTCATTAGTTGAAACAAACCGAATAAGAGAAATAGAACATTCACAGATCGTGGAAAAGAAATCATGTTGAGGCCTTCTTGGGAAGCTAACCTTTGACAATATCCTCATTAGGTAGGTTTTTTCTGTAAGGATAGTTGGTAACAATTGCCTCTAGATTCATATGATTAAAATATTCTTTTCCAATTGATGGCTTCTTCAATTCTCTCTGAACAGGAAACAGAAATATGATGGTTGATAGTCATGTAATATTCAAAAAAAGGAACCAAAAAGAGAAAAAAAAAAAAAATTGATGAGATGCCAAGTTGTTCATTTTGGACAAAAGACCCAACAGCTGAAAACGGTAACATACAAGACTTACACTTTCGTATTCTTCCACTGTCAATGCTTGATAAAGACTTCTTCCACTTTTGGAACTCTCACTGCTCTCTACGTTCTGGAGACTCCCAACACACTTAAAGAATTTACTTGAGTTTTTTGCATCCCTTAGTACATAGTCAGGTGGTTGTCCTCTACAATATATTTGCAACATCTATAATGTTAATCAAAATAGTGAAACAAATAAAAGAAACCAACTAATGTGCAGACAGAAAACTAAATCTAATATAATTATTTCATATTCAAAATCTAAAAGCTATTCTTCATTTGTTCAGAAGAGAGACAAAAGAATCTACGATGTTAAAAGACTTCTGGGGTGGAGAAAGCGAGAAAAACATGTCATGTTATTGATTATCCAATTGATCAGATTGAAATAGTCTTGCAGTGACTAATTCTGGACTTATTTTGAGCATAGAAACAGTGGTCTGAAACTCACCTCAGACCAGGCAGTTCAACTGGTGGACTGGCAAACCAGTCAAAGCAACTAGTCCGAGCAACATAAGGATCATATGTGCATAAGAACCAGTGCTAACAGGTTTAATTCTGCCAAATATTTGCAAAGCCAGTGACGCATAGTTTTTAGTGAACAAAATGAGTCATGAATTATTAAAAAACTTAATCAGGGACAATAGACAAAAAATGATAGTTGATAACATCTGTCCACCCTAATTGATGACAGACAAATCCAAGAGATGTTAAGATCAACACCATAATAAAGAAAACACTGCTGCAGTACAAATGAGAACCACCTTCATCAACTGGACTGAAATCTAAACTCCAACCATAAAACAAGCTGGGACAAGGATGGGCTTGGGGTGGGGACCAGCCAACAAGGGTAGATCGTGAAGTATGATGTGAATATGGAATATACAATGGAACTGTTCCATTCCTTATATTCCTTACTGCAAGATTTTCAATTTCAAAGCCCAGTTCTGATTCCAAGAGTAAAATGACTTCACCACCCTTCGGTCAACCTTATTGATAGGTTCAGGTAAGAAGTGTTAACTTTTATGTTTCAGGAGAACACACAAATAACGGGTCAGAAACAATGTAAATAGGACAGATTATACATAGTGTAATTATACTAATTACGGCACAAATAAATCCTTGTATTTATGAAGCATGGCTAGAATTCCCCTTCTAATGGTTCTAATGAAAGGCTAAGTCAATTGACAAGTTGGATTATGACAACTATGATATTTGGGCCTCAAATATTAAGTTGTGGCTTACCTGGTAGGATTACACTGCTCACCTCACTGCCAAGGTTGACTGTGGTTGCTGTAGAGCACTCTTATACCCAGTGAAATCATGCACAATTCTGCAACATCATCAAATCCACCGTTCAGCCCCTATGAATAAGTCTTTTTCATGCTGGTGTCACTTTGATTTGGGGCTGGAATGTCGCCTTATTTGCAATCACTCCAAACCCACCTTAATTGCAACATATTTGTGCAGCCTCAACTGCAAACTTTATCACCTTCATTTCAGTGTGCACGGGTGTGTTTAGTCCCACGATAAGCTTTTGTTTCTTTTTCACTAGCATAGCTTATATTGGTTCTCAAACCCGCCTAGGGCAGATGCCCCTATATTTTCGGACTTTTCTCTCTATATTGAAAAATTGGATGTTTCAAACTATCTCACTTTGGCTTTACCATGTAGGTTAGTGATTTTGGGAATTGCAATCATCTCACAACTTCTACCGATTCTGTGGCAGCGGGTAATTGTGCCGTGTGGGAGAAGATTGACACTATCAAACCAAATTTTCAGCCCCCATGGCATGTTTGAAATGGTTTGCATTAAGGAAACTGCCTTTTACACTAATGATACTTAACGGCTATATGGAGTGTGCCATGACTTGAAGAAGACTAGTGTTGCCCTCAGCATTTTGATGGCCTTAAAAGTCTGCATATCTTGGGACAGTTCATGCAGCCCTACATGAATTTAATGAGTTACAACCTTCTCCTACTACCCCTATTCCAGCTGAGGTCAAGAAGGAACTGGAGAACCATATCACTTTCTTCATGGTTCTTGCACTTTATGGTCTGCTTCCAGAGTATTTTGCTACACATGACCAAATTCTTGGGTCACTCAAGGTCCCTGCAATGATATTCACTTTTCTGCCCTTTTACAGACTCCACCACAGTACTATGAAGATGCCTGCGACTATGATGGGGGATAATTCCAAATGCTCTCAAAGAGGGACATCTTACACCATGATTTTTCACAACTGTAAGCATTGTCATTCTCATGGCCATACCAAGCTTCATGGCAAACTCCCTCAAGAAGACAATGTGGCACACATGCCTCTAACAAAAACTCCACAGCCTATAAATCATACCTAGACATGATCGCTAGTAATGATGATTTTGTTCAATGGGTTAAGAATTGCCAAAGCCTTGGTATTACCACTTTACTTTGGGTGCACATACCAATATATCTCTTACTAGCATATCTCAATCTCCTTCTCTAGGTTCTGGAGAGCCTGACTTTGGTGCATCTGACCATACCTCTAGTAATTGTACTCTATTATATTCCCTTTCTATGTCTAGGTATTAACCCATTATTAATTCTATCAATGGTTCTCAAACACAATTCAAGGCATTGGCACCAACATCCCCTTTCCTCTATCACCACCAATCGGTTCTATATATACTAAATTGTCCTTTCAACCTTATTTTTCTATCATCTCACCCAATCCCATCACTTTGTCATTATGTTCACTAAAGATTTGATTACCCTGTAGGAACATATCAACATTAAATCCAAGTCTCATGGCCTATCTTATATCCCTACACAGCCACAAGTGTTCTCTATCATCACTTCTCCACTAACTATACTTGCTCAATTGGGACATCCTAGTTTGTCGAAGCTTTAGATGTTGATTCCAAGTCTCTCTAATTGTCTACTCTACACTTGAATCATTCACATAGTGTCATCCTTATTTTAAATATTGTCACGTCTTTCAATGATTATTTTATGTTGTACGTGATTATGATTAATTGCTAGCAAAATTATGCTAGAACTATTTGCACATAGAAAAGAATAGTCTATTTCTATCAAAAAAGTTTATAGTTGGGCTCAACTAAGGCCCAATCAAACTAAGTAGCCTATATTACAAGAGAAGCGAAACTAACTATTAATTCTACTATACTCTTTTAATTGAAAACAAGTCCAAAATGTTTTCCTTCATTGAGAAGCTCTATCATGAAATAAAAACTTAGTACGGCATTCTTGTACGCTCTTTTCACAAGGATAATTCATGAGAATATTTATCTCATCAATTTCAATAATATATGGAGTCAAAGTGCATTCTTCATCACAAACATTGGAAAGCTTTGGCATTTCTGGGTATTAGAGTTGCTCAATCCGAAGATTCTTTTTTTTTTTTTTAATCAAAGGAAAGATTGCTATAACAATCCAAAGATTATAGTAATAACTCATAGGAAATATATTGTTGACATCCTAAAGAAGTTGGTCTATTGCACCCATTTATATATTGTAATTTAATCATATCTCTAAGTGATATTTAACACATTCCCACACACCGAGAACTGGACATCTTAAGCATGAAACGAGATACTTGTGGACAGTTCAGTAGTGGCCTAATTGCAAGTGAAATGATAGACCTAACAAACCTTACTAAGATAGGCTATCATATCATATTTGAAAAGTTCACTTTAAACCTAACTTAACCTCACAAAATCGGCATTTAAAGTGAGGTTTGCATTCACTTAGATATTATACTTTGATCAAATCTCTAGTCGATTAAGAATCTCCAAAAAACCCTATATGACTTGAAAAAAACACAGCTATTTGAATAAATTGAATTACTAAGCTCACTACAAAGGCAATGTCAGGACGAGTAACAATGAAGTAATTTAATCTACCCACAAACCTTTTGTACCTTCCAAGAACAAAATATGGTCTCTTCATTCAATACCAATTTGACACTATGATCCATTGGTGTGCTCACAAGCTTAGCATTTATCATCCATGTTTATTCTAGAATGTTTAGAGCATATTTTCTAATGTAAGACCAAATCATCCTTGGATTGCATCACATCAATACCAAGGAAATACCTCAGGTGTCCAAGATCTTTTATCTAGAACTTTTGAGCAAGATACAATTTAAGTTGTACAATACCCTCCTTATAATTGTCTATGATAACAATGTCATTCACATATACAATGAGACAGATATATCCTTGGGGAGAATAACGACAAAAGAGAATGATCAATTATAAAACGCAAATTGATAGCAGTCATAAAGGAAGAGGACATGGAACAATTACCATATGTGATTAGTTGCACTAGGACCATTGACCCAGGACCAGGGAAGGAAATTGAGAGAGACAAGCTAATGAAGTACCAATGTGCTACCGAAGCTATGCTAATAAAGGATTAGCATGTTGCACACCATTTGATAAAGTCTTTGAATGTTGTTGTAGATAGATCATTTGGTAGTGTAGGAGCAACAAATGACTTAACATTAGTTGTCTAAGCAATATTGTGTGAAAGGGGCTTCCCATGCAGCATCCGACACTTATCAATTGTATGTCCAATGTGATGGCAATGTTCACATTCAGGATGACTTTTGGAATTATTTGTGCAAGACCAACCAAAATTACTGCTTCATGATGCAAAGGCAATATTTTCACCAAAAATGTGTCTCTGTGTTTATTTTTTGAGGAATATGGGAAGCAAAAGTGATGCGGAAGTCATAGGCAGGTTTATTGTTCCAAACTCTTATCACAAGTAACAACATACTTTTGTGGCAAGCCTTACAAGACCAAGACTATAAAGAACGCATTACGATTCTCAAATTCCTTCTTCACATCCACATATGGTGGAAGGAGATACAAAAAAGATGTAAGGTAACATGAAGCTTCCCAACAAACATAGAACACCCACAATGTTGTGGAGTAAGAAGTGTTAGGAGATATTAGCACATGCCATATAGACATTTTTGTGTCATTGGTATAAAGGGCACAAGCCTCACTCCAAATTGATGCACACGTCTCATGGAGACCCAAAAAAAGGTTTGAATGAGGTGTGAATAGCAGATTTAATAACAACACATAGTTGAGCATCAATCTTTATCCATTGTTCACAATTTTCTGTAGGAATGAATTCAAACGTGGTAGTGAGATGGGATTTGTAACACAATTTACTACATCATAACCAGATTTCAGAAGACCATGTGGAATAGTTAGACCGTCCATATTCTCAATACTAGCAATATGGTTAGAAAAGATGGGAAAATTTGTTCTAGAGGTTGATGTGGTGCTGGAAGACATTTCATTTCCAAAAAGGTAGAAAAAATAATAAGATAACCTAAGGAGAGGGAAAAAGAGATCAAACCATCAAACAAGGATAGGTTGCTTGTGTCAACAATTGGATAGATCGACGTAGCACGATCCTAACCTTGTGTTTGCTAGAGAAAAAGGAGGTCATCGAAAACTTTGTCAAAAAACTCATCAATGACAGCGTTGGAATAGTGAACACAAAATTGGGAGGAAGGTTGACAAAAAAAAAAACCTTCATAGATAGTGGATCTACCAAGCCAACACAATTTTGAAAACAGCTTAGAATAGCATGCTAAACTCTATTAATTTGTGAACACCTAGTTGAAGTGGCGACTTTGAACATAAATTTGAACAATCTACAAAATGAAGCTCATTTGTGATAACAAGTGGTTTTGCATATTGCATCTAATCCAATCTTCTATGAGATGACCAAACCTTTGGAAACATGACTCTAGCAACAATATCACAAGCTTTGTCAACTCTAGTGATTAGTTGATAGATGTCTTGACTAAGTCTTTGAGGGGCCCAAGAATTGGTTAGATTGGTAACAAGCTAGGTGCATATTTATATCCTATATTTAGGCATAATTAATGTAATAAGCCTATATTACCTACAACTGTTGTGTATTAAAATACAGTTTCAGCACAATGTCGTTTTTTTCTAACATTTTAACAAATCCTATTATGCATTGGAATCCACCAAATTTTCTTCAGAATAAGTTTTTCAAATTTTTTATTAAGAATTGGGTCTGCCCTAATGACCTGCACCAGTTTCTCCTCTGGCAGCGCTGTCTTTGTTGTTTTCTAGCGTCCTTGTAACAGAATGGTATAATATTGAAGTGAACCTCAACTCAAGTCAACATTTAAAGAAATGGTTATTTATTCAGCCGGGCTTGTGTTTAGCCCATTGATGTTTTACAAGTGTTTCTTGGTTAAACAGATTAGATGTCATGATTTTAGAGGAAGTGTTTCTTGGTCAAGCATAGGTTTTTAAATCAACTGTTATAACTGCATTTTAACCCTGAAAGTGCCCCCCTCGGCCCCTTTGAAAATGTCCAACCATTTTGCTTACATATATCCTATGATGCACAGATTTGATTCCAGTATCAGATTCGACACGAATCCAACACGACAATTCGTCTCATCTCTAAAAATATAGGATATGATACCTTCAGATACATTTAAATAGATATCTATGCATATAAAATTTACAAAATAAAAGAATTGTTATTATAACTTTTTTAAAAACCATATTAAAATTGAAAATCATTATTAAATATTATCTAAATGTATATATAAATAGTGAGTGAGATTGTTTCTATCCACAATTGTTGTCACATTGCTTATTTTTTAATAATGCCGTACTCAAATATCAAATCCTGAAAATGATTTCATGGAATAAATCACAAAAATTACATATTTTATGTATGTTTAATGTTTGGAATAATATCAAAATAAAAATGATGATAGTTAAATATGAAACTAAAAAGAAAAAAAAATGATTACAAGAAAAAAAATGTGAATGTTATATATTAGTGGAAGGTTATATCTGAGGCTACTTTAGGAAAAAGGGGTAGTGCGGGATCTTGGGACGTGATCTTATTCAGCAATGGTAATAGAGTCTTCTGATGGATCATGGTTTAACCCAAAGGACAAAGCCTATTCATTAAACAGGATTATTAGTTGTACACCAATAAGCAACAGTGCCAACTTCTAAGCACTCTTTCTACGTATATTAAGCACTTTTTTTATTTTTAATTGTTGACAATCTGCAGATACGTATTTTAAACGTATCTGAACATATCCGTGTCAGATTGTCCTCAAAACGGATACACTGGCCTGATGAATGTATCAGCATATATCATTGCTGGGAAATCCTTGTTATACAAAATTGTATAGCTATGTAATTAAAATGTTTCCTTGAGAGAAAGTGGCATACCCAAGTATTTGAATCATCCGTTTCAAAAGATCAAATTCTGAAGCCCCAGGGAATAATGGTAATCCAAGAAACAATTCCGCCACTATGCACCCAAAGGACCACATATCAATAGCTGTTGTGTATCTGATAAGAGTTAAGGACCAAAATGAACCTAGAAGTGCAACAAAATAACCTGAAACATAAAAAGGAAAACAAGATTTCTATAGAGCATACAATCAAATGTGAGACATCCCAAAGATCTTAACTGTCCTTAAGTATACTTGAATGTGTGAGGATAACAAAACCACATTCAAATGCTAGTCTAACAAACATGTCATAAGATTTTAACAAGATTGAGATATTAAATAAGTACTAAAGAAAGACAATGCATCACAGAATCATTCATTGCCCCCACATCCCAAAAAATGAAAGGAAAATATAGCACAGATTGATGGATAATAGGTCCAGCTTATCTATAATTTAAAATTTTCTTCAATAATTTTCCAAAACTAAGCCACACAAGTAAAATAGCCAAGTAACAAGTAAATGTAGAGACATAAGCTTTTTTAAAAACTTTAGTTCCTTCAGAGTCCAAAGCCATAACTCATACTATAGCTCCACCTGCCGCAACACATTTTTATATTAAAAGAAATTAAGAATACCAAGCTATTTCCTCAAGTATTGTGTACCAAAATGAAAAAAGGCAATATCGAAAGGTTACACCATTCAAATACACGTACAGCAAGAGAGAGAAGAAAAATAACTAAGTAGTGGACAGGAATTATAATTTTAGGAGTTAGTTACAGGAGAGAGAAAATGAAAATTGGATAAAAAGCTAGTGCTGAGGGGCCGGAGGGGGTGAAGGGGACAAAAAGGGAGGAAAGTGAGAAATTAGAGGAGAGTATTGGCCTCTCGAATGCCAAATATCTTTTACTGTATCTTCCTTATCAGTTCAAACTTTTATATACAGAATTACACTACTGCAGATTAAGGGTTTATCACACTGATATATCTTCTTTCTGCAGTTTCATGTCTCATTTCTTTGCTTATATTCCTATATTTCTTCCCTATTCTGTTGCTGTTCTATTACTGTTATCCTTACTGGTGTGTGAGTGCTAGGAATACCGTTACATATTGCAATGCAGAAAGATGAAGTAACAGAAAGGTAAATCAACAAAACAATGAAAAGAAACCCCAAAAAGTGAAAATGCTCGAAAAGAAAGGCATCAGTTACTGATTCCATCAGTTAGGATACTGATATCCAAGAAGAACCTCGGGTGATCTATAGTATCGACTCTGCAATAAAAACAGAGGATAAGGGTAGGTACCAGGACAATTATAATTACAATAGGAATTATAAAATCCTACTTTCTACAGTAAATATAAACCTGAATATAAGAGTAAACAGTGCGGTTTTCCATGCATGCTGATCCAAAGTCAATAATTTTTATTTCTGCTGGCTTCACAGTGCTACATATGAAACATAAATACATAAAATATCACAAAAAAAAGCTGCAGCATACACAGAAAATCTAAGGAAAGGATTTATTCCTATGAACTGGCAGACTCGCCCTAGAGAGTAAAGTGAAGATTTATAACCATTGACTACAAAAGTAACCGAGATTGTGATTAAATGCATGCTCATGTATATAATATATTATGTAGGTGATTTTTTTATCAATAGTTATAACTCTTCATTTTACTCGCTAAAATGAATCCTTCATCTCATAGGTGTTAAATCCTTAACAAAATAGCTGCAGCATACAGTTGTTTATGAGCACCATTATACAAGAAACCAACCTCGTACATAAAAGTATGTTTTCTGGCTTCAGATCGCAATGAATAATTCCAGCCTCTTTTAGCAGAGCAAGTCCGCATAAAATCTTATAACAAAAATTTAAAAAATTGATTATGAAAAATCAAAACTGGAAAAAGGACCAAGTAGAAAGGTCATACAACGAATTGTAGTACCTGCTTAGAGAATAGCTGAACAATACCAAGGGATAATCCCCTAAAATGATTCATCTTGATAAGCTCATACCTGTATACTACACAATGTCAACACTAAACTATACGAGAGAAAATAAAAAAAAAATCTAGGTTAGCCATGCAAATCCAATCAAATATTCATTATTAAGTAGACTGAGAACACCATTCAGGCTTTAAATCCATTTCTCATTCTCAATGATTATAAATTCCAAAAGGAAAAAAAAAGGTATGGAACTTACAAGTTTGTGTCCAACAACTCAAAGCAAATGCACAAATGTCGTTGATATACAAAATAATCATATATTCGAACAATGTGATGCTTATCCTCAGGATCATACTTCTTATTTAACTGCCGGAAAAAAAAAAAAGAGCATGCATGAGTAATTTCTCATGGGCTTCCAAGAAAATAACAAGCATCTTGATAATAGCAAGTCACAACAGGATTTTACCGTTGTTAAGATAGTTACTTCAACCAGCGCTTGTTGATAGTATGCAGGTTGGTTTTTAATGATCTTCACAGCAACAAAACTGTCAGTATCTGAATCCCAGCATTTAGCCACTTGTCCAAATGTCCCATGGCCAAGGAGATCTTTGACAATATATCTGTACCACATCAAAATACAAAGTTTATAAAGACATCCCAAGGTTGCCAAAAGAGTAAGGTGGTATCAACCGAAAATCAGCATTTAGCATTTGGTATTTACAAAGAAATATATATAACGACAACATAAAAACAAAAGATATATGGATGACAAACCTTTTATTTTTCTCTAAATGGTTCAAGACAAGATTCACTGTCAAGATAAGATCTGAGTTTACATTATCATAGCCATCATTAAGCACTCCATCTGACGGGCTGGTCAAAAATCTTTTTGGATTTAGATCTTCAGAATATTTAAACTGTGGATTGCATGTTTGGTATGTTTGAACTATTTCCTTGGTCAATCTAGCCACCAACTGTAAATTTGAAGGTGAGCATCAGTTCAATACTTTAGGTATCATAAGCTGCAAACAGCCAGATATAAACAACAACAAAATAATGTATAAAATTTCCCCCTTATATCAAATTATGCTACTTCAATATATGTAATTAGAAATGGTAAGAGAACAATTCCCAGACAGACAACAATAGATACATCTATAGGGGAGAATTATATACACAGATGCTGAGTATTGTATAAGAGCAGTTACTCAATTGACTGTTGTCTAGTTAGTCGTTTGCAAATGGTTAAGTCTGTTACACAGCTGTACTATAGGCAGTTACCTAGCTGTCCCCATAATAACTGTACCTATAAATACCTCAGTGTAACACTTCCATCATTAAGCAATAACATGATATTTCTTCTTCATAATTATCTCTAACCATAAACATGGTATCAAGAGCATAAGAAAGTGGACTTTAAGCCTCACTTAACTCTACAGAACTAGTTTTTAAGGTGAGGTTTACCAACTTATATACTATAACTTCGCTATATTTCTACTTGATGTGGGATTTCCAACAAAGAGCGTGAAGGTCCACAATGGTCAAAACTACCAGTTCGCTTCCCTCCTTTTCTGCCCATCACCTTCAGGCTCTTGATTATGAGAATTTAGATCACAAGAAATCCCTCCTCTAGCTCCAACATGTTAAACCTATCATCAAGACACATTGTCTTCAACATTTCATTGTTTGCACAAGAACTCCACTTTGATTCTTGACCGAATCAGACTGAGAAGCAGGGAAAGTGAATCCTGAATCCATCATCTACGAGCAGCAAGATCAAATGCTTCTATCTAGGCTCCAGTCATCTTCCTCGAGTGCCTAGCAGTGTGCATTCATATCATGTTTGGGACAAGATCCATGACTACTTCCACCAGCAGACTCATGCTAAAACTCATCAACTGCAAATTGAGTTGCACTAGAAAGTCCTTGACAACAAATCCATATCCAAATTCCTTCTTTGAATCAAAGCTTAAGTTGATGCACTCACTCCAGTTGGAGATCTGGCTTCTCCTCAATAACACATTGCATTTATTGTCATCAGTTTTAACAAATCCTTTAATTATTTGTATTTATTGTAATCAGTTTATATAAAATGGACTACTCTGTCTGTTACACAAATTTAGCATCTCTTGCATATATCTTTCTCTCTTTCTCATCATGGTATCAAAGCAGTACCATTCTTCATAACCTATTTTGTCACTAGTTTGCTGCTAAGTGCCCCAAAAAAAAATAGAACCATTAGTCACCTCTTAGTTTTGCATGACTGTCACTTTTCCACAATGTCTTAATTTGGTTTTCCACTCTGATTAGTAGTTATCATTCATCATCCCAGACTTTTCCATTGACAAATCCTATGTTTGGCGACTTTTAAATGAACTAGCCTTGTCTTTGTACCAAATGCATCGGCCCCATTTTTGTCTCATGCACAGGCCCTGTCTTTGTCACATTGCACTAGCACTGCCTTTGTGCCATATGCACTAGAGCTGTCTTTGACCCAAATGCACCATAGGCCTTGTCTTTCTCCCAAATGCACTAACACCTTTGTCCCAGATGCACTAGCCCCATCTTTGCCCCAGATGCATTGGCCCCAACTGTGCCCCAGGCACACTAGCCTCATTGATATCCTAGACGCACTATTCTAGCATCTGTCTTCGCCCTATATGCACTGACCTTTCTATCCCAAAAGCCATTGACAAATTTAGTTTCAAGTTTAAAAATTTGTTGGTCTCCAATAACATTAATTTAAATCTTTCAAGTGTGATTTTGAGAAGGACAGACATGCTTTGCTTGTCATGAATTTTCTCTCGAGCTGATGACCGTTCCAATTATCTAGATAAGCTATTTTTCTCTATAGCATTACTGAGTTGCTATTCCAACTATTATCTTTAGTGTACTTAAATTTATGTTTAATCTTAGTAATCTTCAACTTGAGGGGACTGTTACAAACGAGAAATATTTTAAGATAGTATATTGGAATCTTTTAGAGTATCTTAGATGATCTCTGAGAATTTATTCTTGTTTTATATTTTAATTTATTTACTTATTTATTATGATCTTTATAACTATAGGAAGAAGTCAATTTGGGTTTCTACAATCCTTTCATATGAATGTCGCAGGTCACTTGTCGTGATGTCAAAATAAATGGCATACGAATGAGGTTCCCATCCACATTCGCTTTTATAAAATGTCTATTGATTTCTACATGCTTGATTGAGTCAGAGAACTGGACTCTAGAAAATAATAATAATAATAATAATAATAACATCCAGTCAGTGGAACTTCATGGAGAGAGCCAGAGGAAGTTTTAACTTAAGTTGTATAAGAAAATAATAATTATATTATGTAACTCTTCAATAATTCTTTTAAATCATAGAATTTCACAAACTCCTTTTGTCATTGCCCTATATTTTATCCTATATACCACTAGACAACATTTTGTTTTTACAGTATGTAGATGTTAACTTCCTAACAGTATGTAGATGTTAACTTCCTGTCAATAATAGATCCAAATCCAACCCAATCCACATTATAAGCATTTTGATACGTTTTTGCCAAAGTAGTTAAAATTGAGATTATGGATAGGATCGTGACGAGCTCACAATTTATATATATATATATATATATATATATATATATATATATATATATATTTTATATATATTTATATATATATAAAATAATATATATATATATATATATATATATATATATATATATATATAAATTTTACGTAAATCGTAATATGAATAGTAAATTTTATATATATATATATATAACACATTGTTTATCAACAAAGAAAATAAGTAAAAGAAATAAAAGAAAGTACATGAGGGATGTTATAAAAGAAATAAAAGAGATGCTTATTAAAAGTGCCTTAGTTCTGTTTTATTTTAATTGAAATTGAAACTTATTCAATTCAATCAAGAACATGAACACAAAAGACTCCTAATCCTTACTTGGGTTTAAAATTTATTTTAAATTTTAATTACATTAATTTTAATTGGGTGGTGGTTTTAGTTTAATTAAAATTGAAACTCATATTCAACCAAGAATGTGAATGATCAAGCAAAGAAAACTATTATTAATCCTTAATTGGGTTTGGAATTTATTTTTGAATTTTAATTGGGTGGTGTTACAACACACATACCAAGGTACAATTTTAATTGCATTAATTTTTAATTAAAATAAGGCTTTGACTGAATTGATTCACTACAGAAGGTAAAGAGTTCCTGATGATCTTGTTGTTCCCATATCATACGTGGAATTTTAAATAGTAATTAGTATATAAGATTTTACAATTAAAATCTCAATTTTAACTACCTTGCTTTCTGATCAGTTTTCCTAAGAAAAAGTCCTAAGTCCAAAGCAATTTTTAAATACCTCAAAATCCTGAAAATTGCCTTAACTAGTTCTTTATGTGCTGATGAATTGGCTAACTAAATTTTCCACAAAGGCTATGCCTAGCTAGGTTTGAGGTAAATAAAACAATTATCCCACTAATGTTTGGTACCATGTTTCTATTGGATATCCTATGTCTTCACTTAAGTTTTCTACAAAGATCTATAGAAATTATAGTTGTTTTGCAACCCATCATCGAATTTTATTTTTTTTTTTTGAAAATCTAGAATATATAAATGGATATTTTCAAGGAAACAAACCTTGTCATAGTAAGCTTGTTGATACACCTATGAATGTCAATTCCAAACTTCTACCAGATTAGGGTCCCTTTTTAAATCCAAAAGGGTTGAAAAGATTGGTTGGCAAGCTGAATTCCCTCACAGTCACCCAACTATATATTTCCTTTGCAAATGGTATAGCGATTCAATTTCTTAACCCTCATCATGAAGGACACCAAGATGTTGTGATTCGTATTGAGAAATACATCAAATGAGCTCCAAGAAAAGGTCTTTGGCATGAAGACAAAGATCATACTCACATTGTGGGATATTTGGATACAAATTGGACAGATTCTCCCACTTATATGAGATTCACGTCCAGATATTGCTTCTTATTGGTGGTAACTTAGTTTCCTAGAAAATTATTAAAAAGCAGGTCCGGTGCATCTTTAAGGGATCCTCAAATTGACTATATTTGAAACAAGCTTGGTGCACATGACTTTTGTGCTCCAACATGAGGGTTTGATATTGTAGATATCCTTAACTGTGGTAATTACGAAATTCTAGGATTTATGTAGTAATGATAATTAGGCAATTATTTTCTCCATAATTATTACCCACACTACATAATTTAAAAAAAAAAAAAAAAAACCTTACATTAAATAGAACCCAATCACTTAATCTTATCAGAAATCAACTTCCAAGCTAAATGGAACTATAGGGTCCAACCAAATGCACTAACAATAGTAGAATAAGTTCTACTTTGTCATACACATTTTCTATGCTTAAAGCCTTAAACCAATGCAAATAAAGATTTAGTCTCCATATACTAAACCACTAAAGATAGTCAATAGATATTATTCCAAGGATATATATATATGGCACAATAAGCATCAACCAAACAGGTATATTCAATGAAGAATCAGTGGCGAAAAGGAGGTATGAACAGATGATGAGCGGATTCTGAACATGCACCATCAATAACATAACATGCATATTAGACAAAAATGACCACAGACCTGGAACATATATCAGTAGCTCAATTCAACAAAAGTCATCAATTGGAAAAGGAATTTGCATAAAAACACTCCAAATGAGTCAAGGGATCAAAATCTTAATCCAAAACTGAAGACAAATGAATATAATCAACAAGATCCAACTGCTACTCCCACTCAGGAATTTCCTATCACTTACTAAAAAAATATGATAATTCCAAGAAAAATATAATTCAACACAATCAAAATTGTAGATAGCATGGTTACTTAAGGAACTAGGAACCTCTATGTTTTTCTTTACACATGAGCAAATCACCTTAAGCGGTGACATGAGCACTATAGAGCACAGGATCTGGATCCAGTACAAAAGGCTAGTATGGTATGCCATCATTCAATTCACTACATGATTGATAATCTTAACCCCCTTCTTCCTTTTCATGTTTTCAACCGTTGCTGCGGTCAATAGTGGTGAATACTAAGAAAATGACAATCTAGACAAAACAAGAGTATATTCTATGGAATGCACAAAGTCCACCATACCCCGAAATCACACTTAACATACCCGCAATGTGGACTAACTACAACTAAAGAGTATGTCAATCAAGGTTTTGTTTCACTTGACTATTGTCAAAGTCTCCGCCTCTAGCATCCCTAAATCCCAACACGCCATACTATTTTTCAGTCAAAAACTCTCACTGCACAGTTCTGATCACAACAATCCAAAAACAAGTTCAATCAAACTTATTCTCACACAAAACAGAAAAACACAAGAAACTCACGGGCTTTCTCACAATGAGGCGAGACGGTTCCGGCTTCTCAGCAGCAGCAGCAGCAGAAGCTCCTTCTTCAGCCTTAAGCACACAAGGGACGAACGCAGAGCCGCGGGGACGCCACTCCGAGGCCAAGTCCGTTGACGGAGCCTTGTCCGCACGTGCGACCCCATCCATGACCCACATAGAAAGTTAACAGAAAAAAGAGAAATAGAGGACCCAAATTCAAGTCAGAGAAAAATTCACTTTCCGCAATTTCACTTCCATCACAGCCCTTCCCTTCTTCTCATTACCCTCTCTCCACTGCGCAAGTGCTTGCTACCCTCCAATCCAACGGATTTCAATCCCATCACGGGCCCAATCTCCAGAACCGTCCTGCAATCACATCCAACCCGAGATCCATCGATTGCTGCCTTTTCCCTTCTGTTTGGAATTGAATCCGATTGGGGCAAAGCGAAATAAATGAAAAGGGGAAAAATAATTCGAGAAGGGCGAAACCGGATCGATCGGAAGTGGGGTTTTGTTTGTTAAGAGGGGATTGGGTTATAATTTAGTTTGTTGCTCGGAACGAAGAGAGAGAAAGAGAGGAGAGAGAAAGAAGGAAACAGAGCGATGCAATGGAATGGGCGTTTCGTTGGTCTCGGAGAGAGGCAGGGCGGGCAGGGCACAACACGCCGTCTTGGTTCGGTCGAAGCAGTGATGGCAAATTATTTGGTGTTGCTTCTTTCTTTCTTTCTCTTTTTTATTTTTATTTTTGAAACAAAAATCCTCTTTTTAATGTTTGTTTGTTCACTGCGGCACAATCAATCACACCACTTGGTCATTCCAACTCTCCCTTATTTTTTAATTATAAAATAATAAATTTTGTTGTTGAGATATTGTAGGGATTTTCTAAAAACTACTCTAACGATCTAAAGTTAATATTTTTTTAGAGAATAATAACTGCCAAATTAAAACAAATTTAAAAGCAGTCAGAGAAAAATATTAAGTTAATTTTTATTTTTCTTTTCTAATCCCGTAAAAAAATCACATTTTTAACCACTTGTAAAAATTAAGGAATTAAAATGAAAATATACATCATAAAATTATGTGTTAATGTGGAGTCTCGCACCCAACGTAATCACTCCCGAAAACCAGACTCAAATTAGTCATCTTTGCTCCACACATTTAAGTCTGTAGCATCACTTTCAATTTTTCACCACATAACAACCTATTTCAATCCTTCTTCTAAACACCATAACCAAGTAACCTTTTGAATCACAAGCAAATACATAGTGACCACTTCCATGACCAACTACTAATCACTACCTCATAAGCCACTTCCAGAAAGTTATTGATGGCCATTCAAACTTTCGCATGTAGCTAAAGATGGCGAAAAGATGTGATATAGTGATATCACTTTAACATTATGGGATTCACATCATGAATCTCCTTTTGTTCGCGCTCAGCTTGCTTGTCTGGTCACGAGGAGAGTGAAGTGGATAGGTTTTTTATTTTTATATTATGTGTATAAAACATAAAAATTATTTTGTAAAAATTAAAATAACGAGAATATAATTTAAAGAAATATAAGTGTATTTATGTTATTTGAAGAATGTAAATAAGTAATATAATTGTAATTTATATTACAAATATTTAAGACATAATTTAACGTTTAAGACCTAATCATGTTGATGTGGCATCATGAGAAGGTTTTAAATTTAAGAATCTCAATCACAAAAATAAAAAAGTATTTTTCTTTTTTATTTTTGCAAAAAGTTTGTATAATAAAAACTGAAATGTAATTTTATTAAGTACGAGAACTTGATTGCAAGTTCCTCAAAGGTGTAATAGAAACTTCTCTAGTGATAATATTAAAAAATACGAAACTAGAAACACAAGAAAGTAGAGCCTTAAGATAGTAAAAAAGAAGAGAGTAGAGTCTAAGATAGGAGATAAGAAGAAAGTAACTCAAGATGTAATTTTGGAGGATAGTTGTGGTATTTATAGGGGGAGGAATGTAAGCCCTTCTCCCGTATAACACACACAGCTAACTTTTCTCTCTCCCTCCATTCCTCTCCAGATCTTCCTCTCCTTTCTCCCTCAATTTCAATCTTGATCCTTTGTTCTCTATTTTCTTTAAGTTTTTGTCATCAATCTTGGTGGAAACAATTGAGAAAGTGTTCCTCTCAACGTAATTAAGATTATACTAAAATTTGAAGTCATTTGGATAACTTATTCTAGATCTCTTTATATTGGTGTTATTGTCTGATTTGGAGGATTTGTTTTGAAATTTGAGCTTTTCATGTAAGGGAAGTTAGTTTTAATACTTTCAATATAACCTTATGTTAAAAGACCTGATTGTGAATGGAAGTGGTATTAAGTTTCAATTTTCTGATACAGATGTGTCTTGTGATGAAATTGGTTGATTATACATCTAATATGATATTGATTGCTTGATAGTAAAGCGTTGTTTTTGGGTATTGTGAATTTGGAATTATTTGATAGATATGGTTCTGCATGATGAAATTGAAATTATATGTGTGATGACTACATTATAGATTCATATGTAATCATTTTGGTTGAAATGAAATCAGAGTACTGAGAGCTGAAAGGAAATCAAGGTACCACGGTTACATATGCATCTATATGCTTTAGTATGATTGAATTGATATGATATTATGATGACTAAGTTATAAGCTCATATGTAATTATTTTGGTTGAAATGAAACCAATGTACTGAGGTTGAAAGGAAATCAAGGTATCATGGTTACATATACACCTATATGTTTCAATATGATTGAATTTGTATCATATGTATGATGACCGAGTTATGGGCTTATATGTAATCATTTTGGTTGAAATGAAACCAGTGTATTGGGGGTTGAAAGGAAATCAAGGTATCATGGTTACACATGCACCTATATGTTTTAGAACGGTTAAAATGATATGATTATTGTTATGACTAAATGATGAGTTCATATGCAATCATTTTGATTAACATGAAATCAGAGCACTAGAGATTGAAAGGAAATCAAGGTACGATGATGCAAATGAATCATTGTGAAGACAATAGGCTTGCGAATGGAGTATAAAAGAGTGTGATTGGTGATAGACCTATTTTTTTTTAGTACGTAGTGATAGAGTTATTTATATTTGATTTGAGAATTGATATTTAACTTCTTAAATCTATTCACTTCATTTCCTTTTACTTTTACAAGTCGAAAATATTATTTCACTAGCTTACCCTTGTTTATCTTATTGTATTGTGAACTACTAATGACTGTACTATGTACACAAGCAAATATAGATGCAGATTTTGAACTACCATAAGGAGTATATACCCTTGATTTGGTCTTTCCATTGTCATGTATATAGTTGAACATCGGTTTGATGTATTTGGAGACTTTATGTAGTACTTTAAACCTTGAATGTATATTAATACTTGGAGATAGATAAAAAACAAGTTTTATGAGAAATTGTTTTCTGATATTTTCACTCAAGCGGAGGAATTCTCGCTCAAGCGAAATATGTAGAAAAATAATGAAAAATTTACTTTGCAAATCTCGCCTAAGCGAGATACAACTCACTTGAGTGAGCTCTTTGAAAAGAACAGGTACTCTCAGGTCAATTTTTGCTCAAGCTACAAAAAATTCTGTTTTTGTTTTGCTTTTCTTTTTTTTCTTTTCTCTTTTCTATCTTTTTTTGTTTATTAATCGTTTTACGATCTAAAACCATATTTCTTTTATCCATGTTGTTTTGTATTAAAGTTAAATGAGAAATGCTATATAATTTTTTGGTTTTTACAAGGAACCTTAACCCACACGATCATATGCTCCCACAATCTCACGAGGTTATCGAAGAGATGGATAAACGTTGCAAACGATGAGGAGTCAACATTCACATAGCATATGCAATAACCAATGTTCCCATGTAGCATCCAGCAGTGAGACATGAAGGGTAAAGGTCCCCAACGTTCACATAGCCAAAAATAAGGAACCGAGACAAGGTTTTAAGGATTTATATTAACCAAAGACAAAAATAAAATAAATAAAGAAATAAAATGGAAGAAAAGATATAAACCTCCTTAACAAGAAGGTGGAAATTGGCAACATACTAATTTGAAATGTGCACAGAAAGCCCAAATGAGACCTACAACTTCATGCAGGCAAGCCTCACAACCCTTAGTACACACTTTAAAGGTATACGATGTTAATGTTGTTGAAACTGAAAGAAGTATTTGATGAATCCATCCTAAATGAAGGTTTGAAGAATAAAGATTTAGCACATATAGGGTGTGTGTGTGTGTGTGTGTGAGAGAGAGAGAGAGTGTGTGTGTGTGTGTGTTTGTACATTTTTCTATGTTTTTGTAACTCTCTTTATCAAATTGTTTAATCTATGAAAATGTTAAAGAAAGTGTTTTAAAAATTGTTTTCTAAGATCTTTTTTGTAAGGTTGTATATTTGTTAAGCTTTAACAAATTAAGAACTCAAACTAATCCGTTATTTTCATTTTAAGTGAAATCAACTTAATCTATCAAAATTGATAGTAATGTTTTTTATAAATCTTTGCGTTTTTAGATTTTTGAGATACCTTTGAAAATCTAATTTTGTAAGATACAGAGCGAAATATTCTTTGTGCAAATAATCACTTTCGTGGAGCAAATCTTTGATTTTCTTTGGATTACTCAAGCTTGGTTAAAGGGAAGTTTTCTGAATTCCTAAACATGTTGTTTCCGTTGGAATTCAGGTGTTGTTATTCTTTATATTCACTTTAGTGTATGCGGTTTGATTGTAATTAGATAGGGTTTCTAACTGTTGTAAAGTAACATATGGTTACTTGTGGATAGAACACTCTTGTAGGGTTCAAGAGTTGTGTTTTTAGAGTCTTTGTTGTTAAGTCACTAGCTGAAATGATATGATCCCTCAGACGATCTTATGACAAGAGAGTCATATGAATTTTGATGACAACAAATATTGTAAGACAAGTAGAATTAACCCACAAGTGGTCATGCTAGAAGAATGTGTTAGATAAGCAAAGAGCATCAAATGATCAAGTCAATCTTCATGAGACGAAACCAATTCTAAAATATATAAGCCAAATTAACCAACACTTTCAAATTCACATAAGGGAGTTTTCTAAACTTAGTATTTACATTTTATTATTGCTTTATTATATTTGTCAAATGACTTCGAAAATTGTCTTTGAAAATATTAATTAATAAATCAATGTTAGAATTCTAACTAGAGTACTATAGAAAGTTTTTCATTCTCTAAGCAAAGAATCTCACGTATTTTGATATTAAATGAAATTCAAAAATATATTTTGATATAATTGGATCTTATTCAAGTCTGATTTACTTTTCAATATTTAAATATTTAGATAGATTTTGAAAGTTTGGAAATTACATTAATATCTGAAATAGCAAACTTTTATAATTATAAAATTCAAGAGATTATGTTTCAAAGATATATAAATGATTATATGATTGAATCAGGTACTTAAAAACAAATTACATATTGTGAATCATGATCAAATTATTTCTAGAAAAGGAAAGAATATATCATATATTTTCTTATCAAACATTTGCCAGATGAAGATGAAGCCACAGTGTAAGAGTTGCACGAAAGATTTTCAGAAACAATCAAAGCTCAGAATTCAAAGAATTTGAAAATCGAAAGAATTTGAATGCATAAAAGATAAAAGTTATACTATCAAGACTTGGAAAATTTATCAAATAATAATATCCCTTTTGAGCATCAAATCCAATGAATTGCAAAAGTGATGGAAAAATCAAATGTAGATATAATAAAGAACAATATTCAAATTGCTGCAAAGAAAGAAAGAATACAAGAATTCGTTAAAATAAAGGTATGTCAAGTATATTGGGATCAGGTTCTGGCTAGAAAAGACTTGATACTTAAATTATCCAAGTGACAGGCCTCTCTTTCCTAAAAATCCCCCTGGTATGCAAGGCTTATTCATTCTTTTCCTGAAAAATCTTTTATACAAGCCTTAAAATGTTTAGACGCATTTCTCACCACAATGAGAGTGACTTGAGTTATAACCAAATATATTTAAAAGAAAAATCATTAGAGCTCAAGTTACTTAAATTATAGAGACAACAAATCAAAGTCAAGCTCTCTATAGGACACTAACTGAAAATGTTTTATATAACCTTGTGCCCTCAAAAGCTTGTGATATTTTGTTGGAACGACCTTGGAAATTTAGTCATAACATGGTATATCATGGTCATACCAATAAAATCACTTTCATTCGTAAGAACAATAAGTTTGTGATCAATTTTATATCACCTTCAGAAGTGGTAGAGAACCAATTACAAACAAAGAAAAAATAGAAAATAAATAAAAATGGAAAAATGTCTAGCTCTTTTAGATCATGAGCGTAAAGAGATAGAACTTAGACAAGAAAAATTACAAAGAAAGATATAAAGAGAAAAGAAAGAGAAAAGAAAAGGAAAGGAAAGAGAGAAGAGATAGGAAAGAACGAGAAAAGAAAGAAGATTCTTTGTTTGCAAATGAGTTAGACAATGACATAAACTCCTCTTCTACAAAAAAAACTTTTGTGAGGAGTAAAGCAAAGAGAAATCATTTTATGAAGCTAAACTAGACATTGATAAAATCTCTTATTCTAAAAGTAAACTTTGTACGGATGTTCTCAAAGGACATTCTTTGTCTGTGGCTAAACCAGACTTTGAGCTAATCTACTCATTTATAGAAAAATCTTGTGAGGAGTTAATTGAAGAGAAAACTTTTGTTTATAGCTGAATTAGACATTGATATAAACTCCTCCATCATAGAAAAATCTTGTGATAAGTTTCCTGAGATAAAACAGCAAGATCTAAAGATTAGGCAAGTTTTTAAAATAGAAATATAGAAAAATAAAAATAAAAATAAAGGTACTTCTTGGATCAACTATCTTTATATATTAACAGGTAAGGGGTACATTGACCTTGGAAGAAAGGTCTTTTTACTTTTACTTTTATTTTGATTTGTTTAGTACATATTGCTTTTGTTGTATTGTTTGATTCTTTCACAGGATAGTATTTTACCTTGGACACTGTCAAAAATAAATGAACAACAATAAGGTTGTTGTCTGTAACACATTGCCTAAGAACAAATTCCTTTTAAGAGGGAGGGGGTGATGATAAGGGTAGAAACTTCCTAGATGTTTAGGTCTAATTGTGCTTGTTTGGGGGCCCAAATCCAATCTTGAAGAGATCACTTTAGAGACAATGAGCAATAAGGAGAAGTCCTCTATCTGTATAAATATTTGAAATTAAAATTATACAAAAGATTATAGCTTAGAAATTTGGTCAAGAGAAATCTAACCCCTTATGCTATATGTGAAGTGCCTAGGGCTTTTGGCATGGAATGCATCACGCCTAGGACTTACATGACAAGTGTAGCTGCGTGGAAATTATAAAGACACATGGCCACGTGTCAATGTATAACATTTGGGGCCACATGGAAACTTGCAAGTGGAGAGTATTTTAAGCAAGGTAAGGGAAGCATGGAATCCACATGACAAGTGCTAATTGTAGAGTTTTTGAATTAATTTTTAATTATGAATGGAAACTGCAGCTGCAAGGAAATCATAGAGACACATGGCAGCATGCCAATGGAGAGCATTTGTGGCCATGACAGCTTCCAAGTAAAGAGTATTTTAAGCAAGGCAAGCAAAGCATGAAGTCCACATGGTAAGTGCTCATTGGAGAGTTTTTTTAAATAATTTTTAAATTTGAATTTTAAATTAAGAGCATTTGAGGCCACATGGCAACTTGCAAGTGGAGAGTATTTTGAGCAATGTAAGGGAAGCATGAAGTCCATATGGCAAGTGCTCATTGGAGAGTTCTTGAATTAATTTTTAAATTTGAATTTCAAGTTCAGATTTGGCTCCACATGTTAGTCTGCCCCATACATTATAAATAAGTGTGAGTACCTCTTGTAATTTCAGCTTTGAATACGATAAAATTATGTTGTCAATTTTCAGCCTCTCTTGTTCACTTAGCTCCCTCTAGGTTAACTCTTTTAGGAGTTTAACTTAGGCACACTACTTGAGAGTTGGCCTAACATCTCTCAGCCTCAATTCTTCATCTATATCATTTCCATCACCATATATTTTTCTAGCTTCCCAGCTCCATTCATTCCATTTCAACCATTCAAAAATCCAAAATCAAGTAAGGACATGAATCAATTTTCTATCAAAGTTTGTATGATAAACCATTGTAAATTCTTCACTTTATGAAGTATAACCTGTGAGTTTTCATTGTTCTCTCTATTGAGAGAGTTTTTCTCATTGTTAAGAGGTTTTAATCTCAGGGGGGAGATTAGGAATGGGGTTGCTTGGAGAGGTGTGAAAACTCATTCCCTATAGGGGTGTGAATACTTGTTGCCTGAAGATGTATGAATACTTGTTTCTTGGAGAGGTGTGAATGATCGTTGTCTATGGAGGTGTGAATACTCGTTGTTTGAGGAGGTGTGAATACTCATTACCTAGAGAGGTGTAGAATACTCGTTCCTAGAGAGGTGTTGAAATTTATACCTGGAGAAGTGTAATAATACTTGTTCTTGGAGACGTGTGAAAACTCATTTAGTGAAATCTCTTAACCGCTTTGCTTAAGGGAACTAGACGTAGCCCTAATTATAGGGTCAACTAGTATAAATGTGTGTCTACTTCTATCTCCCTCACACCTTGCTTTTATATTCCTTTGAATTGTTTACATTCCACAATTTGAATTCGAGCTCCATTGAACCCTTCTTCTGGAGCCAACTGCATCTTCATTTATATATGTTGTAAAGACTTGTTAATGGTGGAATCTTAGCTAGTGTGGCTAAGAAACTGGATATAGCTCTTGTGGAAAAGTGAACCAGTATAAGCCCTAAGTGTGATTCTTCTCTCTTTGTCTCTTTAATTTCTACATTGACTTCTTTGTACATTCTTGGTTGAGTAGAATATTGACAAATTGAATTTTCAAATCAACAAATTGATTTTATGTTTGTCTGCATTGTAATCAGATTTTGAACTGGTTGTTTTGTGTTCTAAAATACTATAATTAGTTGAGTTTTAAAGATAATTGTTCTAAGCATCATTTCATGAAAAAAAAATTGATTGTTCAATTCACCACCTCTTGAACTTAGCCAACATTCTTGCTAAATTGGTACCTAGAGTTGGTTCTTGAAATTTACTCAAGATTCAGTCATATCTTTTGAAAATGGCTAAGAAAAAGTTACATTTTTTGAGGTGCCTCTATCAGTAGGACCTATGTTTGGATGTGTGAATTATCAATTCTGGAAGGTTATAATGAAAATCTTCATTGAATCAATTGATATGGGTATTTGGTTTGTGATCATTAATGGACCTTATGTGTCTATACATGTGATAAATATTAGGTTTGTTAATAAGCCATGGGCTGATTGCTCTAAAATTAGAAACAAGAAAACATAGTATGATTGTATGGCAAAGAACATTATAACTTCTAAATTGAATTTGGACAATTTTCCAGGATCTCTCAATGCACTTCAGTTAAAGAAATGTGGGATATCTTGGAGGTCACACATGAAGGAACTTCAGATGTGAAGAAGCCCTAAAACCATGTTTTAGTACAAGAGTATGAACTCTTTAGGATGTGTAGAAAGGGGAGAGTATTGCAAATGTAAAAAAGAGGTTTACACATATTGTAAACCATCTCATAAGTCTAGGAAAGATCTTTGATAAAGAGAAGTTGAACATCAAGATCTATATCTGACCAATCCAAGGACTGCTACTCCTTTTGGAAAATTAAGAGAACATGAGCTTGAGGTGAATCGATTGAATGAACAAGAGAGCGGAAAAAGAAAAATAAAGGGATTACACTGCAATCCTCAGTCCAGAAGAAGGAGAACAGTGACGATGATTCTACTGAGTGTAGTAACACTGAAACACTGAACATGTTGACTAGAAAGTTCAACAAATTTTTGAAAACAAAGAGAATGATAAAATTTGGCCAATGAAGAGTATAATTTTGGAAAAACTAATTCTGGTTCATCTAATTATATTTGTTTTGGCTATGGTAAACAATGACATATCAAAATACAATATCCAAATGTTTCAAAGAAAGAAAAAGACCTTAACAGGAAATGTGAAAAAGGTGAAAAAACTAGCAAGGCTTACATAATTTGTAGGACAATGATGATTCTTCATCCAATTCTACTTTAAGAGAAGAAGAAGAGGCAAATTTGTGCTCGATGGTTGGATATAAATTTGTAGTAAGTGGTGTAAGTTCTAGTTTTATATAAAGGTGAAAATTACAGTTAATTGTTGGATGCTTTCAAAGAAACTCATGAAGAGGCTAATAGGTTGGCTCTTTCAAACACCAAATTATAAAGGTTTAAACAATTGGTTAGAAAATAGAGTCAACACATTAGAAGAATAGTTAAGAAATGTTAAAACTGATTTTGAAAACTTAAAGATCATTTACAAAAAATCTTCTTGTAGTTATGCTGGAACTAGTAAATGAACCATCTGTGAAAATTGTGAAGTATTGCAAGGAAAAGTTAAGTATCTTACAAAAATTTTGGCAAATTTTGCATTGGGAAGAGCATATATAAGTGTTTTACTTGACTCAAAAAATTGTGTTTTTTGCAAAACTAGCTTAGGATATAAGTCTAGTTTTCAAGGAAAAGTAAAGCAGTGTAAAATTTTTTTCCAGTCACAATAAAATGCAATCTTCACCTTTCATTCCATGTGTTTATTGTATGAAAAGAGATCATACTATTAGAAGCTACAGAGTTAGAAACCATGACTTAAGAAATGGCTTGGTTAAGCGTGTGCCTAAAGGTGCAAATAACAATATTGGACCAAAATAATAAAGGGACCACGTCCTGACACTTGAATTTGTTTTGCAGGTACCTTTAACAGCCAAGAAGCAACTATGGTATCTTGATAGTGTCTATTCAAAGCATATGACAATATATGCTTCAAAATTCATAAAATCTGACACTGAAACATGAGGGATATGTCACTTATGGTGACAATAATAAATGAATGATATTTGGTAAAAGGTTATCTTGACATCCATTTGGTGAATATCTAACTTATGGATATATGTTAAAGCTAACAACACTTTAATAGATATATTTTGGTATATAGGGCAAAGGTATCAAAATAATCTATGTTGGGTTTTTAAGTAAAAGGTTTCACTACTAATCCTTTTTATATTTTTTTATGGAACCATTAAGATGGTGCTTTTGCTTAAATATCCACTTACAACTAATGGGTTTTTCAATGGGTTTTGCTGCTTTAGGAAAATATACTAAAGTCCAAGTATTATTTTTCTTAATAGAATCAATTTTAGTTTTAATGACCTTATCCCAATGTTTTGCATTAGTGGCTTCTAATGACTTATTTAATCATTTTCAACTAGGTACGTGTAAAAGTCATCTCTAAAAGAAAATTCTTTCCTTAGTCTTTTACTTCTCTTCAAATCCTTACACATAGCTTAACTAGCAATTTCTATAGGTTATTTAGATGTATTACTAACCTTTAAATGGAAAATATGTTCGAAGAACTCAACATTTATAGTTTTTACTATAATATTATGATCAATTACATCACTTTTAAGAACAAGAAACATATAGGCAAGACTATGTTCTACATAGTCTAAAATATAGAAGAAGTTTTAGAACCTATTTTTAATTTCTTAGAATTGAGTAAGATTACTTTATCTAAACACACCAACACTCTTAGGTATTTAAGATTAGGTTGATAACCTTTTCATAACTCATAAGGTCTTTTACCAGTTTTCTTACGTGGTGTCGCAACCGGGGTCATGCAGGGGCATCAAAAGAAAAATATAAATGCTTTTTTTATAAAAAAAAATAAACAAAGGAGTCACCACCATGGTTTATTATGGAAAACTTGTTAGCACCAAGGGTTGCTAACCGATTTGATGAAGTCAACATGGATCAAAGTTTACTAAGTTGATTGCTTGAAGCCATCATGGATCTTGATGAGAGTTTTGGTATAGAACTTAGGTTGTTGTGTGTGTGTGAGTGGCTTTTGGTTCAAACTATGAGTTGTATGATATATCACTTAAAGAAAGCTCCATAAATTCACTTTGTTTGATAAATAAATAATTGGAACTAAGTGAGGTTTAATAGTCTTTGAAAAAGCTATTTTGAGAGAAAAATCAATTAACTATTTTCGGAAATCAATTTACTAATTTTTTCATTTTTCAAAAAAATCAATCGATTGAATGCCAAAATCAATCGATTGATTTTGCAGCTTTCCAATGATTCAATCCTGGATTACTTTGGTATCTACCAAGCATACCAACTGCAAAACTAATATCTGGCCTCATACATGTTTAAGCATACATCAAACTCCCAACAATTCATGCATGAGAAATATTCTCCATCTATTTTTGTTCCAAATCATTCTTTGGACATTGCATGAGACTAAATTTATCGCCTTTCTGTATTGGAACGGGAGATGTTGAACACTTATAATCTCTCTAAAACTTTATTAATATATGCTTTCTGAGACAAACCTAACAATCCTTGTGATATATCACGGAACATTTCTATTCCTATCACATAGTATGCCTTACCCATATCTTTCATTTCAAAGTTATTAGAGAGAAACTTCTTAGTCTCACTTAACAAACTAAGATCATTAGTTACAAGAAAGATATCATCAACATACAAAATTAGATATATAAACTTGCTCCCACTGACCTTCAGATATATACATCGATCAACAATGTTTTCCTCAAATTCAAAGGACGTAATAGTATCATTGAACTTAAGATACCATTGTTTAGAAGCCTGTGTTAAGTCCATATATTGACCTCTTAAGTTTACACACCATGTGTTCTTTTCCTTCTTCAATGAACCCTACTGGTTGGTTCATATAAACATTCTCTTCTAAATCCCCATTTAGAAAAGCGATTTTAACATTCATTTGGTGCAACTCAAGATCATAATGAGCTACCAATGCCATGATGATTCTGAAAGAATCTTTCTTAGAAACAGGAGAAAATGTTTCCTTATAATCAATGCCATCCTTTTGAGTAAAACCTTTGGCAACCAATCTAGCCTTGTAACGTTCGATATTGCCATGAGAGTCACGTTTAGTCTTAAAGACCCATTTACAACCAACTTTCTTACATCCTTCTAGCAATTCCACAAGGTCCCATACACCATTTTGTGTCATTGATTTAAGCTCATCTTTCATGGGATCTAACCATTTATCAGAATTATCATCATTCATGGCTTCTGAAAATGAAACTGGATCATTATCAATACTTAAGTCATTTTCTGACTCTTGTAGATAAATCACTTAATCATCCAAAATAGCAGATTTCTTCTCTCTTTGAGATCTTCTTAATACTATTTCTTGTGGTTGTTCTACTATAGGTTCATTGTTAACTTCGGGATCATTAATTTGTTCTTCTTGATCGTTGTGTGCTTCATCAACATGAGGAACAACAATTCTTGAAGTAGAAGTACTAGTTAAAGGAACTTGTACTCTAACTTCCTTAATCTCCACATTTTGTGAAGCTTCACTCCCACTAGTTTCACCATTCTCAATGAACCGAGCATTTCCAATTTCAACAATCCTTTTATTATGGGTAGGAGAATAAAACATATACCCTTTTGATTTTTCTGGATAACCAATGAAATATCCATTGATCGTTCTTGCATCCAGTTTCTTTTCATGAGGATTGTATATTCTAATTTCTGCCTGACAATCCCAAACATGCAGGTGTCTCAAACTTGGTTTCCTTCTTGTCCACGATTCAAAAGGTGTCTTTTGAATTGCCCTACTAGGAACCCTATTCAATATATACATGACACTTTTTAAAGCATACATCCATAACGGTACGGGTAAAGATGAATTACTTAACATGCTCCTAACTATATCCATTAAGGTTCGATTACGCCTTTCTGACACACCATTTTGTTATGGTGTACCAGTCATTGTGTATTGAGCATAAATAACATGTTTCTCAAGGAACTTAGCAAACGAACCAGGACATTGACCACTTTCATCATCATATCTTCCATGATACTCACCACCTCTATCTGTTCTGACAACTTTCACCTTTTTGTCTAATTGCCTTTCCACTTTATTTATATAAATTTCCAAGGCATTCACTACTTGAGATATATCATCCAGTAAATAGACATGTCCATAACGTGAAAAGTCATCTGTAAAGGTGATAAAGTACTTCTCTTTATTGAAAAAATTTACATCAAAAGGACCACATATATCGGTGTGTATAATTTTAAGAAGGTGGCTACTTCTTGTGGCTCTTTTCTTTGTGTGTTTTGTTTGTTTGCCTTTAATACAATTCACACATACATTCATATCAATAAAATCTAAATTCAGAAGAATTTCATTCTTTACTAATCTTTCCATCCTTTCTTTAGAAATATGTCCCAAACGCTTATGTCACAAGTAAGCAGTCATTCACTAAACCATGTTTAGTGCCAACATTATGATGCAGAGTCATAAGAGTTTCAACATATAAATTATCAAGATTCAATTTTTATAAACCATCAGAAAATGCACTAGATCCAATCATACAAGTACTCTTATATAAACTGAAACAACCATTCCCAAACTTAAAAGAGTATCAGTAACATCAAGTTTAGACAAGGAAATTAAATTTCTGGAGATACTAGGTACAAAAAAAGTATCCAACAAGTCTAAATAAAATCCAGTGTCAAGGATTAAACGATAAGTCCTGACATCTTCCACTGGAACCTTCTCTCTATTTCCCATTAACACAAACTTTTCATTTGGTTTTATGGTTCAGGTTGAAAGGAATCCCTGCATCATATTAGAAACATGAGTTGTACATCCAGAATCAATCCACCAAGTACTTTGGGAAACTTTAGTTAAATTTGATTCAAAACATACATGAGCATTATGCTCACCTTTCTTTTCGAACCAAGCTTTACGTTTTGAGCAATCTTTCTGGAAATGTCCATGCTTCTTATAGAAATGACATTTGTCATTTTTCTTCTGGATTTTTGTAGAGGACTCTATAACCTTTAATGGTCATTTACCCTTTCCATGTTTCTTATAAGCTTTCTTTCTAGCTCCTTGATTATTCACATAATGAACAAGTGGTTTCCATGATTCTTAAGTCTGGTCTCCTCTTGAACTAACATACTGTGCAATTCATGCACATTCCATTTATCTTTCATGGTATTATAGTTCATTTGAAAAGGACCATACTCACATGGTAATGAGTTCAAAATGAAGTGCACAAGAAAATTCTCATCCACTGCCATTCCAAGGGACTTAAGTCTTGCTGCAATATTTTTCATCTCAATGACATGTTCGTGCATAGTATGAGAACCATCAAATTTCATGGTGGTCAAAGTACTCATTAATGTCCTAGCAAGAGACTTATCAGTAGTTTGGGAGCGTTCTTCCACAAATTTCATAAACTATGTTTAACTTTCAGTTTTGGGAAGAGCTGACTTAATATTATTTGCTATGCTCATTCGCATAAACATCAAACTAAGTCTGTTTGACCTTTCCCAGACTTTATAATGGGTTTTCTCTTCAGTGTTGTTTGCATGCAGGCTTCTCAACATGAAAAATCGTATCAAGATCCAACACACCTAAGTGAAATTGGACTTGTTCACTCCAATAAGAGAAATTCAACCTATTGAATACTAGAACAGATGTAGCTTGTAAATGTAAAGATACAGGAACATATACTGCAATTAACACATGCTTATCATTAATACTTTGAGTTATACATTAAATAGATTCCAACAACAAACAGACATTATATGCATACTAATGCTCTCCTTTGGGTGATACATTAATACGCAAAAAATAATGATGTTATAAATATTAACATTATTTGGTAAGACATATGCACTAATTAGCAAAACTCATTATCTTTGGATATACAAGTAAAACTAATAATGCATACTCACTACCAACAATCATGTCCATTAATTATAAGAACAACTAATCAACCTTTGGGCGATCTATAAATGCCTTATAATAATGAACTTTAATTAATCCATATAAATCAATTATTCATAATTTAACATCCATTCTATGGGTAATTGAAATCAAAATTTATCATTAATTTGGAATTAAAATAAAACATAAAGATTTGATCACTTTGGTGATTACATATCTATCATACAAATAATTTCAATAAATAAAAATTATCAATAATTTGGAATTAAAATAAAACATAAAGATTTGATCACTTTGGTGATTACAAATCCATCATACAATTAATTCCAATAAAATAATCATTAATTTAGAATTAATTAAAAGCATAAAAGATTCAATCACTTTGGTGATTACAAATCTATCATAGGATCAATTCTAACAAATCAATTAACTCATAAATTAATTATCATTAATGCAGCGGAAAATAATCGTTAAAAACATATCATTATACCCACTTTTAAAATCCTAAACCATACGGAAGCATACGACAGTGGCTATTATAATTAATTTGGATGGAGGTGTAGGCAATTTCCAATAAACAAGCTTGATCCATATATCCATAAGTAATTGAATTAATAATCATAAAATTAAATATATTAGGATGTGGCCCATGTTAACAATTTCATCTTATTGGACACAAGATCTTGACATGAAAAAACAAAATCGGTATCCAGCCGATCAATGAAAAAAAAAACACGTACTTTCATGGATCACAATTTAAACCAATTGCTTCCAATTATGACATTTATTAGGATGCTTGCTTTCGCATCTCAATTGCTTTCAATTATCACATTTATTAGGATGCTTTCGCATGTCATAAGCATGACACCCTTAATATTCTTCATCAAATCAGATTAAAACACAATAGCCAATTTACTATCATTCTAATAAACTCTTATCATTTTCGGTAATTCAATTCCCACAATTTTATTTATACTAAAATTAGGGTTTATAAAATATTGGGGAAAAATATCTATAATGGAGATTCACAAATTCAATCAACCTGGCTCTGATACCACATGTAAGTTTAAACATAATTAGGAATAATCAATTATATAATATTTCACAAGATCTTAGAATTTATGATTCTCACATAATAATAATATAGGATAGTGAGAGAGACTAACCTTGATCCATAAGAGATCCAATCAATTGTACTTCAATCTCTTTCTCTCAATCTATCTCTTTCACTTCAATCTCCTTTTCTCAATCTATCTCTTTCAGTCACTTTTCTCTACACACTTTATTGATGGTATATTGTGTAGAACTCTAATACTACAGAGACAAAACCCTATACCTTTATATAACCAATGTCCATCAAATTGGTTACCATCAATTATTATAAAATAATAACCAATTTCCATTAATTTAGTTATTATCAATAATATTTGTAACCGACTCCCATCAAGTTAGTTACCATCATATAATTATGAAATAAACAAATTCTCATAATTACCAATACATCATTTTATTTTATTAAATCACATACAGGCCCATAATGATTATTCACATGAGTCACATTATGGAATAATTTATTTTTTTCTAACATATGGGAGGTTGGAGTTGCATGGTGGAAGGTGGTGTGTGGGGTGCAGTGGAGGTTGGAGTTGTATGGTGGGTTTTGGCTTTGCCTTCGGTACCCTAGAAGAGGCGAGGGTGCTTGTGAGGGTGGTTTTGTTGGGGTGCAATGGAAGCATGGTTGTTATGGAGGGACGTGGCTTGAGGGTGTAATGGAGATAATGGTGGGACAGCAGGGTAAGAAAGAGAGAGAGTGGAGTTGGATGGTGTGTGGCGGGAGGTGTATGCTGCAATGTTGGTGGCTGGTTTTTCATGCTTACGGGGGTGTAGCGGAGGTGTAGGGTGTCGCTTTGGCTTGTGGAATTGAGTTAGGTGGTAGTGAGGTGCATGATAGAACGTGCATGGTGGGAGAGGTTGATGTTTCGCGTGAGGAGGTTCCTTTGGTGGGATGGGTTTGGTGGTTTTGGATGAGGAGGTTTTTTTGCGAGATGACTTTTATAGTTTTGGGCATGGTGGAAGCTTAACCTTAGGAGGAGGAGAAGGCTTCTTGGGAACAGGTGGAGGACATAGACAGAAGGAGGAGATTTATGGAAAATCTTTGGTGAAAGTGTTGAAGAACTATAAGAGGAATGGTGATGAGTGGATGGGGAGAAGCTTAGGCAAGAGAGGGTTGTGCTTTCAGAAGAAAGCTGGAGTGCATGTCTTTGAATAAAACTTGAGTTTTCAAGTAGTAGGATGAAGAGTGTGTTTGACAACACCTTTTAACTTGATCACCATTTTTATGCTGAAAGGGTCATCATGAGAAGGACAAGGAGCAGCTTATACAGTAAGTAGCTGAGTAAAACATTCTTCTTCGAGTTCATCACCTTTCAATATGTCATGAGGAAGAGACACTTTGGAATTTCCATTTTTCTCAACCTCAGCAACCCTTTTCTTTAGAAAAATCTCTTGCCGTTTTTCCCCTTCCTTTTGAGAGTGAGAGAGTCCTCCTTTATCTTTTATGAGGGAATGCAGTTAAGAGAGAAAATGGGATTTTGGAGACTTTAGTCACGGGAGAAAATGGGATTGTGGGAAGTTGAGAGTAAGTAAACAAAGACTAATTCTGAAACGGTCTCTCTTTTTAATATTTTTTGTACTTTATATTTTTTATGTTTTTTGTTTAATATTTCTTTATTAACTTTTTTTTTCATTTTTTATTTATTTTCGTTTTTTATTTTTAATTATTTAGTATTTCTTTATTTATATTTTACTTTTCATTATTTATTTTCGTTTTTCTTTTCTATTTATAAAATTTAATGGATTAAGTTCAACCTCTTTTTTATATCTTTTTGAAAACTAATCAAGTATTATTTTTTCTTCATTTTTTGTTTTGATTATTACTTTTTATTGTAGACACATTTTAAAAATTTTTAAATTTAAAATTACCTGGACGAAATTGAGTATTGGCAAGCTTTATCAGAAGGTCACAAAAACAAGCTCAGCTTACATCCAGGAGACCAAGATGTATCAAGATCTTAAGAAGTTTTATTGGTGGCCTGGTATGAAAAATGATGTAGCCAATTTGGTGTTGCTTGTCTTACTTGTCAAAAATCCAAGGTTGAACATCAGCGACTTGGAGGTATGTTAACTTAGTTAGACATCCAGGTGTGGAAGTGGGATAGTATCTCTATGGATTTTGTTACATGCTTACCGCATACTTTGAGGAAGCATGATTTTATATGGGTCATTGTAGCATGTTGACAAAGACTACACACTTTTTACTGATCGATTTGAGAATATCTATGCAGAAGTTGGCTCATATTTATACAAACAAGATAGTTAAATTGCATGGTGTCCCTTCCAGTATAGTATCAGACAGAGATCCTAAATTCACATCTAGATTTTGGAAAACGCTTCAAGAAGCTTTAAGGACCAGACTTAGGCTTAGTTCAGCATACCATCCTCAGATTGATGGACAATCGGAGAGAACTATCCAATCTTTAGAAGATTTGGTCAGAACTTGTGTATTAGATCATTTGGGCAGTTGGGATGAAATTCTACCTCTAGTGGAGTTCACCTACAATAACAACTACCAGGCAAGCATTGGAATGACTCCTTTTGAAGCATTGTACGGTAGAAAGTGTAGAACACCTCTATGTTGGTTTCAAGATGGTGAAAGTATGTTGATTGAACCAGAGTTAATACAACAAACCAATGAAAAAGTTAAGAAGATTCAAGAAAGATTAAAAACTTCTTTGAGCATGTAGAAATCCTATGCGGATAAAGAGGAAGACCTATAGAATTTTCTATTGGTGACCATGTCTTTCTAAGAGTTACACCATTTACTGGTCTAGGAAGAGCTACCAGATCAAATAAATTGACTCCAAAATTTATAGGGCCTTATAAGATTCTTAGAAGGATAGGTCTTATTGCGTATGAACTTGCTTTGCCTCCTCCTTAGCTAATATTTACAACATTTTTCATGTATTTCACCTAAGGAAATATGTACCTAATCCAAGTCACATTCTAGAATCAGATTAAGTGCAAGTGAAGGAGAATCTTTCATTTGAAGTGAGACCAATCAAGATCTTAGATTCTTAGATAAAAAACTATGTGGAAAAGATATATTTACGATCAAAATCATATGGGATCTCACTTCTGGTGATTCCACTTGGGAAATAGAAGAGGACATTCGAGCATCATATCCTAATCTTTTCCTTGGTAAGCTAAATTTTCGAGGACAAAAACTTTTGTAGTTGGGGATAATGTAACCCCCCCACCCCCCGAAAAGATAAGAACGAAAAAAAGAGACACCAATAACTTTCTCTCTTTTGCCCTCTCTATCTATCTCCCTTCTCTCTCAATCTTCACTCTCCATACTTCATCTGTTTCAGAATCTGATCAAGTTTCACAGTAGCTAAGGATCCCAGGACCATTTCTAACCGATCAGAAATCAGAGTAAGTTCCTATTTACTCTGAGAATCCTTTGTTCTCTATTTTTTTTTGTTAAGTTTTTGTAATCAATATTGGCTGGAACAGTTGAGAAAAGTGTTCCTCTCAACTTGATTAAGATTATACTAAAAGTTGGTGTTATTTGGATAACTTTTTCTAGATCCCTAGAGTTTGACTAGCGTTGTTGCCTGATTGGAGGAACGATAGGGGATCGTGGTCAAAGGTAAGGGAAGCTAGTAATTTGTTTTATACTATTTAGTTACTTTCAAATATAACCCTAGGATAAAAGACTTGGATATATGATTATCATTACTCAAGTCTTTCTTGCAGGTCTAACTTGTCCTTGAGCACTGAATGAGTTTGATTGTTTATCCTAATTTGGTGTGATTAATTGAACTGTTTTGAGTAATGATGTTAGAAAGTAAGATGTGAGAACATTTTGATTGTTGTTTGATGGAATTGAAATGATATGTGTATTGTCTGAGTTATATAGCTATATGTAATCATTTTGGTTGAAATGAAACCAGTGTACTAGGGGTTGAAAGGAAATCAAGGTACCATGGTTACATATGTCTCTATATGCTTCAGTATGACAGAATTGATGTGTTATGTGTGGTGATTGATTTATAGACTTGTATGTAATCATTATGGTTGAAATGAAGCCAATGTACTAGGGGTTGAAAGGAAATCAAGGTACCATGGTTACATATACATCGATATGCTTTAATATGATTGAATAGATGTTGTATGTGTGATGATTGAGTTATAGGATCATATGTAATCATTTTGGTTGAAATGAAACTAGTGTACTGAGGGTTGAAAGAAAATCAAGGTACCATGGTTACACATGCACCTATAAGCTTCAGAATGGATGAAATGATATGATTATTGTTATGACTGAATGATAAATGCATATGCAATCATTTTGATTAAAACGGTATCAGAGTACCGAGGATTGAAAGGAAATCAAGGTTCGGTAGTTGCAAATGGATCATTGCGAGGTCGATGGATTTTGAATAGAGTATGAAAGATTGTGATTGAATGTTAAACTTATTGGTATTTGACTTGAGAATTGATATTTAAATTTTTAAATCTAATCACTTCAATTCTTTCCACTCTTATAAGCTAAAATCATTATTTCACTAGCTTACCCTTGCTTGTCTTATTGTGTTTTGAACTGCGATGACTGTACTATGTACACGAGCAAGTGCAAATGTAGGTTCTGGAGCACCTTAAAGAGTATATAGCCTTAGTTTGGTCATCTTTTTGTTTTGTATACACTCATATATATGCTTGATGTATTTAAAGACTTTATAACCTTGAGATGATCTTCTTTTTTTTGTCATGTAGATAGTTGTACTAAGTTTGATATATCTGGACACTTTATGTAGTACTTTGAACCTTAAATGCATGTTAATACTTGGCAGTAGACAAAAGTTAGTTTAGTTGAGAAATCATTTTCTGATAGTTTCCCTTGAGTGGGAGAATCTCGCTCAAGCGAATTTTGCAGAAAAGTTCACTCTGCAAGTTTTACTTGAGCGGAATACAGCTCGCCTGAGTGAGCTCTTTGTAAAAAAAGTAGGGTGCTCTCTGAACCATTTTTGTTCAAGCGAGTAGCTTTTTGACCAAGGGAGAAAAGATTTTTGCTAAGACAAGGGTATTTTCGCTCAAGTGAAAATAGCACTGAAACTAGAGTGCCCTCTAGACCATTGTCGCTCAAGCAAGAAAAATTTTACTCAAAAACTAAATTTTATTTTATTTTTTCTTTTCTTCTCTTCTTCTTTTCTTCTTTCTTTTATTCCATTTTTTTATGTATTAAATGCTTTATGATTTGAAATTATACTTTATTTATCTATAACAGTTAAATGACAAATGCTATAAAATTTTTGGGTTTTTACATATGAAAGCTGTAAATACATATATACTCAATTCATTTGTTTTGTTTTTAAGTTTTAGAATTGTTTTGTAATTTTCTCTTCTTTCAAAGTTGTGATTTTTTTCTAAACTCTTTTTTCTTTTTTTATGGAGAGTTCATTTTTTTAGTTCAATTTACCAAACTAAGTTCATATAATTTAAATTGAGTCTGTTTTCTTCTTTCAAATTTGCGTTTTTTTTTCTATTTCTCTTTTTTGTTTTTTAATTCTCCATTCATTAACGGAGAGTTCATTTTTTAGTTCAATTTACTAAATTAAGTTCGTATAATTCAAATTGAGTTTTTATCAATCATTCAATATTTTGTTTTCTTTTTTCCTCTCTCCAATATCAAACTGATATAATATAATTGTGAAGCTGATCTTACAACTCAAGTTAGAAATATATTAAGTGTTGATTTTATTATAACATATAAATTAAATTTAAAAATATTTTGATTTAATTCATATTTTTTATTTAATAACGTTTATTCAGTTAAATGAATTAATTAAATCAGTTAATTATTTAAATTTGGATACAAATCTTCATATAATTTTGATAAGAATTGTATCAATTTTCTTGTATTTCATTTTTAATCTTTGTTTGCATTTTATAATTTTATCTTCTTTAAAAATCCACAAATTTATTTTTATAGAAAAAATATTAAACAACACGATACATACCTGCCATTTGAAAATTGACCTAAATTATACTTTATATTTTAAAATTTTATCAAAAAGCAAATTTAGATACTCTGATTTCAAAACAACATTGAATATCAAATTGATGCTATTATCAGGGACACGTGTTATTGTGTCTAAATTCTAGTGTTTTTCTTTCCTTTCCTTTAAATTTTTTGTTATTTTCTTCACATATCTTAATCCTGCGTTAGTTTGATTACATTGTGTTTTTAATTTTCTGTATCAACTAGGAGAAAATAAATCTGTGTAGTTTCTATTTACAATTGTTGGATTGTTTTAGTATGCTTATCATGATTTTCTGTCTTAATTTCTGTCGTTGTTCATGATTTCTGTCACTGTTTCCATTTTTAGTTTTATAGTTATTGTCTCTGTTAAATATTTCTATCACTATTTTTTGTCTTTTAATTTGTTATTTCATATTTTCTTTTTGATATTTTGATTTTTTTCACTATGTTCTATCTCTGAATTTACTACTTCCTGGTTGTTACTATTTTTTTTCTTTAAACTAGGTTTCTAGTCATTTATTATTCATCAAAATTTTGGAATAATCAAATAAAAATTAAAATTATGCATGGAATAGAAACTAATTAGACTCCTAAAAAATTAGGAAATGGAACATGAATAGATATAATGAATAGTTTTTATTTTGTTTTGATACTATACAATGAAAAATAACTCTAGTTTATGTTAAAAAAAAATTAACCAACAAAAATAATTATGATTTTCTTTATTTGAAAAGAAATTCGCTAAAGAAGTGACAGTGAATTAATAAAGTTATATTATTTTTTTCATATTATCTAATAAAACTATATTATTTAATAAAACTATATCATCTAATAAAACTTAAGTAAAGAGAGTAATATATAATATTTTACTTTTTAAATAATAATATTAACTATTTTATTTTTATCTTAAAATAAGAATTAAAATGCTATATTTTCTTAATTTATACGATTAAATTCTTATTATAAAAGTATTTTATATTATGAACGAATTAAGTAGTTTAAAAAATAGTGATTAAATAAAATGAAAATAATAATAAAAGTAAATAACTAATAAGAATATCAAATAAAAAAAATAAGATATTAAATTATTATCATAATAATAAGAAGAATAATTTATTAAAAAATATAAATAAAAATATTAAAAAATTAATTAATTAAAAAAAATAAAAAATAAAAAATGTGATGTGTGAGCTTATGTAAAAAGATAAGCTTAATACGGTTAAAAAAAAATATGATTATTTAAAATATGTAATTATTTTAAATTAGTAAACTGTGTGATTTGGAGTAAAGGAACTTTTAAAAATATTTGTAACTCTATTTGGAGTAAAGGAACTTTTAAAAAGAAATTATTTAAAAGTATTTGTAACTCTATTTTTAGTGTATTTCTCTATTTAAGGGTATGGGAGAGTGAGGTTAAACTCTTTTAAAAAGAAACTCTTTTTACGTTAATATTAATAAACTTTTGTGTTTTATTAATCTTTTATTTATTTTGAACCATTTTAAATTGTATATTATCTTACTCGTTATGTATTTTATTTATTTTATCTCTAATTATACACAGGTCCTATATATTTTATTTATTTTATCTTTTGGCACTGGTCTTGTTTATTTTATTTATTTATTTATTTTATTTCAGTTATGCACTGATCAAGTTTATGTTATTTATTTTATTTTCAGTTTTGTTATACTCTTATTTATTTATTTATTTTATCTCTAGTTATGCACTATTATTGTTTATTTTATTTATTTATTTATTTTATTTTCAATTATGCATTTATTTTATCTTCAATTTCAAACTGGTCATATTTATTTTATTTAAGTTATCTCCAGTTTTATCAAAATTATATATATTTAAAGTTCTTACTTTAATTCTTATTTCATTCTATCTTGTTATAATTTAAATATCATTTTTGATATAGAAATACATATAATGTAAAAATATGTATTTTGATGAATTTGGATGAAAAAAAGTTATGTGTATGCTGTGTTATTATTTACTAATTATATATGTATATATATATATATATATTTTATTGGCAAATAGCTACAATTTTCGAGAAGAATAATTATGATTGTATCGATGCTTTGATTATATAAACTCAACTATCTAATCACTTCACAAATCACTTTTGATGTTCAGGTTGATCATCAAAAGTGACATATAGATCTATATGTTTGATAAAGTGAAAATAATTCTTATAGTTTTAGGTCAAGCCATATACCCCATTGTTTGTGATTGTAATCATAGGCCTGCATTGTTTGTTTTGTTTGTAAGGTTTATTAAGATTATTATTTAAGGCTTATAAAGACCTCACTCCTTTCATGTTTTTTCTTTCATATATTTCTGTTGTAAGGGTAGAAGCAAAATATGCTCAATAATAATTGTTAGGAAAGAATCTTTGGAAGATTTTTTGGATGATTGGCTTGTGAAGAACCTAGCTCAATTATCATAGAATATATAAAATATATAGATAGTTCTACATTATGATGTAGAACTTTTATTGTACAAAACTTACATGTCATTTGTAATACATTATGAATATTTACAAGGGATGTGAAAGGCAGACATACATTTATATCTGTGAAATAATATTATAAATTATATTTTATCTAGGAAAACTTTATTTTATAAAAAGAAAAAAAATAAATTTACTCAGAAATTCTAATTAAATAGCAAATATCTATATAGTAGTCAGCTTGTTACATTTGGTAGTATCAGAGTGGTTTGTTCTTAGGATGACCTGAGGGTAGTGGGTTTGTTAGGTTTCCTCTACATGAAATATTGATTTAAGTCTAGTTTCAAGACATATTTAAAAGTTTTAGTTGGATGTGTGACAATGATCATTGGAATTGTGGTTGTATTTGAGTTAAAATGATTATTATGTATGAAGATGAAAGTCTTAAGAATAAAAGAATCTTGATAAGGCGGTGAGGGTGCAAACTCATGACTAAATCGAGATAATTTTCTATCTTAATTCTTCGAGTTTGAAGTACATTTGAAAGAAATATTTTGATTGATTGATTGATTATATTTTGTATGTAATCCAAAAGCATTTATGGTCTAGCCTTCACTACATGCACTGTGTTTGTGGCTTGAAGTGATAATTAGACGAAGAACATTGTTGGTTGAAGACCTTGACGTGCAACGTCAATGGAAGTCAACAATTGGCAGCGAAAATTGAAAAGAATGCAGCAACAATGAGGAAGAATGGAGTAGTTGTCGTGGTTGGAGAATGAAATTGAGGAACAAGGTGATTGGAAGAGGTGAGACCAACTTCCAATGGATTCCCAAAGCTAGTCTTCTAAGAGAAGCAAACAAAGGAAGTTACATTCCCTAAGCCAACTTCCAATTGAGAAAATTTTCATTCCAATGTCATGTGTTGATGCAAATAGAGTAACATTTGTTTCCTTTATGCTTGTTGGAGAAGCTAAACTGGTGGAGATTTACCAAGCAACAATTGGAATGTGAAGGAAGACATTACATGGGAAGTCTTTAATAAAAAGTGTATGGAAAATATTTTCCATAAGACCTTTGAAGGAGGAAGGAACTTGAATTCCTTAACCTTCGTAAAGGTAAGAAGAATATGTGGCAAAATTTGATGAGTTGTCAAAATTGTCCTTATTTTCATGAGAAAGTTAATCAGTGTTTCTATTGTTCAAAGTATGGAAGTGGACTGAAAGCTGACATTTGGTTAGTTACTTAGAGATTTCCTCATTCTCTATTCTTGTAAACTGTTGCAGGATTTATGAAGACGATACTAAGCAAGAGAGGCTCAATGGAGGCAAGGAGGGACACTGAGATGCAAGAGAAATGAATTCAACAATAAGAAACCTTACCAACGCCTTTCCTATACTTCTTGAAATTCTTTAGGGAAAAAACATTTCTCTTCTGCCAATACTTCGATATAACCAACCCTAGGACCTCATCAATTAAGGAATTATCCTAAATAGACTATAACTTGCTTCAATTGTGGAAAATTGGGTCATTACCAGAATGAATGCAAAGAGGTAAAAAAGGGGTAAGGTATTGAGGGGAACAACATCGGAGGAAAGAATCAGGTTGGAAGATTGAAGACATATGGAAGAGTCTTCACCATCAATGATACTAAAGTTTTTCAATTTGAAGACTTAATTCAAGGTAAATGCATCATAAAATGGTCACCTCATCAATGTACTATATGATTCAATGTTCCTCACTTTTCATATGCCATGACTATGTGGAACATCTAAAGGTACCTATATCTTTATTACCATACGATTTAACTATGTCTACTCCTACCAATGTTCCAGCCGTCACTTCACTTGCATGTACATATTGTCGTATCTTCCAACCATGTCCTCTAAACTGTCATGATAAGACCTTAATTTTCAAATCAAATATTGGTGAAGTTTCAGACTAAAGAGAATTAAAATAGACTACTACCAACCACAATGAAGTTCCAAAAGGATCTCAAGTATACATGATCTTGACTTCTTTAAAGGTCAAGGAAATTCCATAAATCACTAAGGTTCCTGTTGTTTATCAATAACTTGATGTCTTTCCTAAAGATGTTCCATGATTACCTCTAGAAAGAGAGGTAGAATTTACCATAGACTTAGTACTAGGATAAAAGCCAGTGTTTGTAGCCCCTATGAGATGTCACGTCAATAATTAGCAGAATTGAAGAAACAAATAGAGGAACTATTGGACAAATAATTCATCAAACCTAGTGTTTCTCCTTGGGGTGCTCTAGTGTTGCTAGTTAAGAAAAAGGATGGCATTATGAGATTGTATGTAGATTATCGTCAACTTAACAAAATCACCATTAAGAATAAATATCCTCTCTCAAGAAGTGATGACTAGATGGATAAACTAAGAGATGTTGTGGTATATTACAAAATTGACATAAAATATGATTATCATCATATGAGTTAAGGTGAAAGATATCCAAAAGACAACATTTAAGACAAGACACAGTCAATATGAGTACTTGCTAATGCCTTTTGTTGTGACCAATGCTCCTACCATTTTCATGCACCCTATAAACCACATTTTCATGAACTTTTGGATAAATTTATGGTAGTTTTCATTTATGTCATTTTAATTTATTCCAAAAATCATGAAGAGTGTGAGAGACATTTGAGGATTGTTTTAAAAAATCTCAGAGAAAGACAATTGTATGGGAAATGGTCAAAGTATGAGTACTTGTTAATGTCTTTTTGTGTGACCAATTCTCCCGTCATTTTCATGCACCTTATAAATTGCATTTTTCATGAATTTTTGGATAAATTTGTGGTAGTTTTCATTGATGACATTTTAATTTATTCCAAAAATCAAGAAGAGTGCGAGACACATTTGAGGATTGTTTTAAAAATTCTCAGAGAAAGACAATTATATGGGAAATGGTCAAAGTGTGAGTTTTGTTTAGAACATACACAACTAGTTACATGACAAAAAGAGAGAGAAAAACATAACCAAACTAACAACTTATACTCCTCTAGGTGTTTCTGAACTTGTATCTAACTCTGCTCGTGTACATAGTATAATTATCGCAGTTCAAAACACAACAAAAAAAGGTAAGGTAAGCTAGTGAAATAATATATTTTATCTTGTGAAAGTAAAATGAAATGAAATAAATAGATATACAATTTATGTTCTGTTATAATTTAAGAATTCAAATATAAATCCTCAAATAAAATATAAATAGGTTTATCATCTAGTCATAATCCTTCGTACTCCATTTCAAGCATATTGACTTCGTAAAAATTCATTTACAATCTCCGTACATTGATTCCCTTTCAATCTCCAGTACCGTGGTTTCTTTTCAACCAAAATGATTGCATTTGAACTCATTTATTAGTCATAACACATATCATATCATATCAACCATATTGAAGCATGTAGATTCATATGTAACTAAGGTATCTTAATTTCCTTTCAATCTCTAATATGTTGGTTTCATTTCAATCACAACGATTACATATGAACATATAATTTAGTCATCACATATCATATTAATTCAACCATACTGAAGCATATGTAACCATGGTACCTTAATTTTCTTTCAATCCTCAGTACTCTAGTTTCATTTCCACCAAAATGGTTACACACGAACATATAATATAGTCATAACACATCATATCAATTCAATACTGAAGCATATAGATGCACATGTAATCATGGTACCTTGATCTCCTTCCAATACCCAATACTTGGTTTCATTTCAACCAAAATGGTTACATGTGAACATATAATTTGGTCATCACACATCATATCAATTCAATATTGAAACATCTAGATGCATATGTAACCATGATACTTTGATTTCCTTTCAATCCCTAGTACCATGGTTTCAATTCAACAAAATGGTTTCATATGAACAATATAATTCAGTCTCACACACATAATTTGAATTTCATCATACACAACCATATATATATATATATATATATATATCCAATAATTCATAATTCAATATATTCAAAGCAGCTCTTGTCTATCAAGCTATCAATGTCAAATTTTATATTATATACATAATCAACCAATTTATCATAAATGATCTTTGTAATACAAATTGAAACTCAAAACTAGGTCCCCTCAAAATCAAAGCTTCTAACCTAATTTACTATTGAAAAACTTAAAACTAGTTTTCCTTACTTGAGATGACGATCCTAAAACAATTCCTCCAAACTAGTCAGCTACATTAATCCAGTCTCTAGAGATCTAGAACATGTTATTCAAACAAAACCAAATTTAGTATGATCTTAGTTATCTTGAGAGAAATAATTTTCTCAACTGTCCCTCCAAGATTGATGACGAAAACTTAAGAAAAAGTAGAGAACAAAGGATCTTTAGAGCTAATAAGAACTTACTCTGTTTGAAATTCTGCTCGGATAAAAATGATCCATGACTCCTCAGCAGCATGTGATCAGATTTAAATTTTGGAATAGATGAGATATGGAGAGAGAAAAGGTAGAGAGAAGGAGGTGTTTGGGAGGTAGAGAGAGAAGGAGAAATAGAGAAATGGAGGAAGAAGGTTCAGGGCTTATGATGCCTTACATGAAACTAAAAATTTTACAAGAAAAACTCAATTCCTTAAGTTTTTCTTTATTAAAAAAAATTAAAGTAAAAATAATGATATCAAATTAAATATTTTTTCAAGAATTAAGGATGTAGTGATTATTATAGTTAAATAATTTTATGATTACATTAAAGATATTTGTATTTTTTTCCATTTACTTTTTTCATTTCTCTTCCCTCTATCCCTAAGAAAATTCTCCCTACTTAGTATTTGTTCAAATCTCATTTATTTAAAATCTCATCACACTTCCCAATAGTTAGAAAGCTTATGGGAATTTCTTATACATCGTGATGTATAGATGTGTGACTTGGGTTGTAATTAACTTACCATGATCCATTACTCTTGGGTTCACGTATTAATTCAAGTTTTAGATTAAATAAGATAAGTACTACGAAAGATGTTAGTTGATATTCCATTTGTTGAACATCCTTTAATGTATATATTCATATGCGATCTATATAGTTTTTGTATGTTTGTGTTTGATGGTATTAAATTGTTTCAAAATATTTTTTTGTATATATTTTTTTTTCATGTCGAAATTTTATTTGATTAATTTAGCATTGTATGCATTCTTTTTGTGATAATTTATTATGCTTATATTGTGTACACGAATAGATATAGATACATGTATAGTAACAACACATGAAAGAGATTGAACATTTATTTTTTATTCTCGTTATAAAATTTTATAATATATATATATATATATATATATATATTATGTTTAAATTGTATTTTCAATTACTAAATATTTTATAGAGATCCTCTTTTGAAATTTATAGTAAAGTAATTTATTTTGTGATAATATTGCAATAGAAAACATATTAAATTATATAAAATTAATAATTATCAATACTGTCATGGAAATATATCACAAAATATATTAGTGATGTATAAATTTGATTTGGAATTCACGTAGAATTGTGAAAAAACTCAACTAATAACTTTAAATATATTATTGAGAAAAAAAAAATAGTAACATTAAAACAAAAATGCTAATATATGCGAAGTAATATGTGGATAAATATTATATATAAAGAAAATAAGTTAGAAGAATTAGATATTATTGTTTTATCTGTTTTATAATTTTTTTAGTTTAATCCTTATTATTTGTTTCTTATTGAATATAATAGTTGTTTTAAAAAATTTGTTTATTATTTTATATCTTTTTAAGATAGTTCATTATTGAACGCGTAACCCTCATGACAAATAACAAACTTATTTGTTATTTTCTAGAATAACATATTAACATTAACGTATTATCAAATATTCGTATCTTGAATAATTTATTATATCTTAAACACCAATGCTTACCACTCGCACCGCACACACTAAAATTTCAACTATACAGGAATTCATGATTGGATAAGTGAAAAACATTACTCTTTTATGAATATATATATATATATATATATATATATATATATATATATATATATATATATATTTTATTGAATGAATCTATCACATAAAACACTTAAGGATATTAATTTTTAAGGAAAAAATATTATTTTTTATGTATTTTAGTTTTACTTAAAAAATTTATCGCATTAAACAGTTTAACTACATTTTTTTGAGAACAAATAAAATTAAAATAATGCATTAAACAGAAAATAATTAGACTCTAAAAAAGTTTAGAAAATGAAACATGAATAAATATAATAATTAGTTTTATTTTATTTTAATATGAAACAATAAAAGATAACACTAGTTTATATTAAAAAATCTTATTTATAATAACAAAAAAATAATTATGATTTTCTTTATATTAAAAGAAATCGTTTAACAATAGTTGAAGAAATAAAATTTTAACTTGAGTTGAGTTGACAAAGTTTCAGTTTATATTTAATGGACCAAGTTTTTATTTCTAATCAAGTGGAGAAGGTGTAAATCGAAGTTATATTGATAATGCCTAAATCCAAACCAAACCAAATAAAATACATAAAAAAAAACATAAATTTAAGAAAAAGAAAAAAGGTAAAAACTTAAAAAGTGTTTTTTAATAAAATTTGAAAATTTTTAATTTTGAATAGTTATGATAACGTATAGATAAGTTATATCTTCTTTTTATCATATCATTTGAATAGGTGTAAAACTAACATTACCCTATCAATGTACAACAATTAAAATTCAAATTCTTATTATTATTATTTATAGGTTAAATGGAAAAAAAATATAAGAAAATACTTAAATATAAAGAGGCGAAAATATAAAAAAAAATGTATTCTTATAATTTTTATAAAATTTAGTAACATAAAGATGTTTCAATATTGTTTATAATAGTTAATTTGTATAAGAGTAGAACTTAACAGAGATTTAAGTGGTATTACATGAAACAGAGAATATAGTTATATTGTGAAAAAAAGAAGATGAATAGATATAATGATAGGAGAGTAGTTTTATTTATTTTTGAATCAGTTATCAAGGTTACAATTACTGACTTAATTCCCTACATAAATATATTTTTGTAACCTTACATCTTAACATGGATACACGCATATGCATTCATCCTTCAAAGTACAATGAGGTATTGCTCGTTTTCCATAGGTCTTAGAGCAATCAACAAAACAATTATCAAATTCACAACGGTTATACAAATATACTTGACACATTTTTTCCTCTATCATTTTCGATGGTGCTACATTTCCTGTTTCATAAAACATACACAATACACAATATATATATATTGTTAGACCATGAGCTTTATCCTCACCTTTTAAACCAAAAATCAACTTTAAAAGTTTAGATCACGTACCAATTTCAATGGAAACAACAATTAGAAGGACCAGAACTAAAGAGACCTTCATCTTCTTTATGTTAATTTTATTTTGAAAGAGTCTACTCCTTGTCTCACATATATATATATATATATATGGGGGTTGATAATCATTTAATTTTTTGTAATAAATATTTTATTAATTTTTGTTAATATATTTTTGACTTTTCTTGATTTTTATAATTATTAAGTTATTTATATTATATTAATAGACATTTGTGGTTTTATTTTTGAAATATTTGAAAAGTTAGTTATTTAGAAATAAATTAATGTATGCTTATATTTTTTTAAGTTTTAATTTAATAATAAGGTATCTATCTTTAATTTATATACTTACTCTTTTGACTAAATACTGTATTTATTAAATGCAGTTACCAGTTAAATGTATATTTATTTTTTATATTGAAAATAATGATTATGTTATATTTATTAAATCCCATAATCAATCTTTGTCTATGAATACAATTGACTTTCAAATTTTATTCATAAAGTATGTAAAAATTTATAAGACAGAATAGAAAATACAGAATAATCAAGTGTTATTTGTTTATCTTCGTAAAAAAGTTATTGAATTATTTTACCATAGAAGTACAAGTTTGAAAAATTACACAAATGACTAAGTCATGTTTTGAAAATATAATTTAAGACGAAATCTTGTTTTCAAAACACTACTTTTAAGGTTATTTTTTTTTTCTTTTACAAAAGTAATGTATTCAGTACACATTTATTTTTAAAGAAGTTGTAATTTTTTTTTAACTTTTTTACTTTTTAAATTTTTTTTTTTAGACAAACATATTTTTTATTTCGAAATATTTTGTTATAATTTGATAAATTAACTAAAAGTCAAATATTAAAATATTATAATATTTTTTAAAATATTCACATATATACTTTTAGAATAAAATGTACATATAATTTTAACAATCAAATGGTCAAAAAAATAAAAATAAAAATATATGTTTATATAGAAATTAAAAAAGGCATTACCAATTTTAAAAAGTAAAAGAAAAATTAAAGTTCTAATTTTAATCCAATAATAAAGTTACTAAAAAAAACATCTAAAAATAAAAGAGTGTTTATATTTAAATTTAAAAAAGCATAAAATATTTAAAAATTCCGTTAACTAAATTGTTAAGAAATTTGTTTATATAAAAGTTTATACGACTTCTATAAAATCAAAACTAAATTTAAAGTACGGCTTCTAAAAAAAAATGAAAGACATTAGACAAATCTTAAAAAAGAGAATTAATGCACACGTGTGTGATGAAAAACAATTTTATTACCACTCGCTGGATAATTACCATAGAAGTGGAATTTTGAAAAAATTACACAAATGACTAATTAAGTCATGTTTTGAAAATATAATTTAAGACGAAATATTGTTTTCAAAACACTACTTTTAATTTTTTTTTTTTTTTTTTTTTTTTTTACAAAAGTAATGTATTCAGTACACATTTTTTTTTAAAGAAGTTGTAATTTTTTTAAAACTTTTTCACTTTTTAAATTTGTTTTTATTTGAGACAAACATATTTTTATTTCAAAATATTTTGTTATAATTTGATAAATTAACTAAAAGTCAAATATTAAAATATTATAATATTTTTTTAAAATATTCACATATATACTTTTAAAATAAACTTTAGATATAATTTTAACAGTCAAATGGTCAAAAAATCAAAATCAAAATATATGTTTATATAGAAATTAAAAAAGGCATTAACAATTTTAAAAAGTAAAAAAAAAAAATCTTTAATTTTAATCCAAAAATAAAGTTACTAAAAAAACATCTAAAAATAAAAGAGTGTTTATATTTAAATTTAAAAAAAAAACATAAAAAATTTAAAAACTCCGTTAACTAAATTATTAAGAAATTTGTTTATATAAAAGTTTATACGACTTCTATAAAATCAAAACTAATTTAAAGTACGTCTTCTAAAAAGTAAACATTAGACAAATCTTAAAAAAGATAACTAATGCATACGTGTGCGATGAAAAACCAATTTTATTACCACAAGCTGGATAATTACATGTGTGGTATGTGGTAGAAATGTGTTCTCTTGATTAAGGTTATACTAAAAGTTAGTGATATTGGAAAACTTATTCTAAATTCCTAAAGTTGGACGGGTGTTATTGTGGAATTGATAGGGGATTGTTGTTTGAGGTAACGGAAGCTAGTAACTTTTAGTTATTTACTTTCAAATAGAAACCTAGAATAAAAGACTCAGATATATGATTATCAGTGCTCAAGTCTTTCTTGCAGGTTTAACTAGTCCTTGAGCAATGATAATTGAACTATTTCAAGTAATGATGTTAGAGAGGAACATGTGAGAACATTTTGGTTGTTGTTTATTGGAATTGATGTGTTATATGTGATGACTGATTTATATATATAATCATTATGGTTAAAATGAAACCAGTGTACTAGGAATTCAAACGAAAATGAATCATTACGAGGTTAATGAATTTGAAACCAGTGTACTTCCATCATTTAATGTTTTGATTTTCTTTCTTCTTTCTAATATCAAACTTATAGAATTGTAAATTGCTCATCTTAGAAATCAAGATTTTATAATAAGATTTTGATTTGGTTCATATTTTCATTTAATAAGGTTTGTTTCATTGAAAGTTAAAAGTTACATTGAAATATATCGAATATTCATTTTTGGTTTAGTAATATTTATTTGATTTAATCAATTAATTGAATCCGCTAATTATTTAAATTTATATATAAATCTTCATACAACTTCAATACGAAGGATGTATGAATCTTGAATCTATAAATTGTTGGTCTTTTTTATATTTTGGTTTCCTTCCAAAATCTACCAATTAATTTTTATTGGAAAAATATTAAACAATAGATGCAATACACATATGCCTTTTGAGAATTGATTTAAGATATTCTATATTTTAAAATTTTATCAAAATAAACTCAGATGATTTGATTTCAAAACGACATCGAATTTCAAATTGACACTATTGCATGGGACACATAGTATTGTCTCCATTGTTTTTCTTTACTTTCCTTTAAATTTTTTGTTATTTTTTTCAGATCTTAATCCTACTTTAGTTTTGATACATTGTGTTTTTAATTTTCAAGGAGAAAATTTTTTTTGTGTAGTTTATATTTAGAAGTGTTGGATTGTTTTAGTATGGTCATGATGATTTTATGTTTTAATTTTTGCAGGTCTTCATTATTTCTGTTATTGTTTCCATTTCCAAATTTTGTAGTTCTTGTCTCTATTTATTATTTCCATCACTATTTTTGCCTATAAATTTGTTGTTTCATGTTTTCATTTTCGCTATATTCTATATGTGAATTTACTACTTCCTGTATTTGTTACTATTTTTTTTAGCTTTAAAATAGGTTTCTAGTCATTTATTATTCATGAAATTTTGGGAAAAATCAAATAAAATTAAAATTATGCATGAAATAGAAAATAATTAGACTCTAAACAGGATTAGGAAATGGAACATGAATGAATAAATATAGTGATTAGTTTTTATTTTGTTTTGATATAATGGAATGAAAAGTAACTCTAGTTTATATTAAAAAAATTATTTACAAGAATAAACTAAAATAATTATGATTTTTTTAAAAGAAATTCTACATTAATTGAAGAAATAGTAAAACCTAACTAAAGAGGGATAATATGAACAAAGTTGCTTTCAGTTCATCTATTCTCATCTGTTGCTTACATGGTGTGAATAGAGTTCTTAAGGTGTGACATACTTTCTAAGGCTTTTTAAGAAAAAAAAAAAGCAAACATATGTAGTATCACCCTAAACAATAACAAATGCAATGGAGAGTATGTTGTTCCTCTCATCTTGTCTAACTACCACTAGAAGAATGCCTATGTATTTGCTATATAGGAATGTGCCACCCACTAATACTAGTGGTTTTCAAAATTGAAATTCATCAATGCTTGGTTAGAGGATCAAAAGTAGTATTTTGAAAGACTTTTTCCTAGAGTAACTCCTCTTTATAAGATGTTGGTTGTGTGGTCAATTGGTACTTGAAACCAGGAATAAATTCTGATTTGGCTTGTAATAGGTTTGACAATTTGTGGAATAGATTTTTTCCAATTGTCATACACATTTCCAATGGCTTGATTCTTTGCCAAGTTTTTTTGGTATATGACAATGTACCCGAAAAAAAACTTTATATGGTCAATATAGTGGCAATTGGGTAGATGGCTTACCTTGACAATTCGACGAATATTTAGTGAAATTATGTATAATCCCAACCTATTTTGATTCTTTTAAATTAAAGGTGTTGCACTGGTGTGACTTCTTTCTAACTTTTGAATCTCCCATTATTGTTCTCTGGTGTAAAAGATTGTCTAACACTTCCAATTACAACAACAATGAACATACTTCACTCTTAATCTTGTGGTGTTGGAATGTGTGGTTGTCTAAGTGTAGTGGTTTATTATGTGGAACTTGTTAAGTGCATTAAGCAGTTATTCCTTGTTATGGACTTGTATTCCTTAAAATAATTATCTCAGTGGATGTTCCCTAGACTCATGGTTAAATGTGATCAAACTTAGTGTTTTATTCTTCAGGAAGGGTGGTATATGTTTTGAAGTGTTGGAGAGGGATGTAGGGATGTGGTGAATGATGATGAGGTTGTTGTTATTTTTGTATGGGATGGTTATTTTGTCATCATTGTCATTTTCAAGTTAGGTTAGAATGTCATCATCATCATCACTAAATAATTCTAAAGATGTAGATGGAATTCCAAGAATTTAATTTTCGGATGGTGGGGGTGGTGGGAAAGGTATTGATGATGTGTTTGTAGGGGTGAGGGAGGGATAAAGATTTAATGTGTTTGTAGGATAATATATTAGCTTTCTAATCTCCTAAATATGTGTTATTTAAATCAAGGGATGGTGAGGTGGGTGATGTTTGTAAGTGTTGGTGTTGGTGTTGGTGTTCAAGAAACTTTGTGGAAGTTTGTACATACCCATTGCAAGATAAAGTCCAGTTTGTGTTTTAGATGTCGAAGATCCCATGTAAATCTTGCTCATCTTGTATCAGAGTTGTAGTATAATAGGCGTTTCTACTAGCAATTCGAATGGGGTATATATACATGATTGTAAAACCTTTTCAATTTGTTCTTGATCGCATCTTTTTAAGAATAATTGTTTGAATTCTTCGAACAACATTCCTTTGCGAATGCCCACCATGATGACTTTTACACTTTGGAAAACAATACCCATGTGACGATAATTAACAATGTTGTCATCATCGTACATGATTGCTCGAATGGAAGAAGTCATTTAAATAGAAAATGAATGAAACTTAGCTAACTCTTAAAGGATAGAGAGAATTCAAAGAAAGTTTAAAGATAGAATAAATTTGTATACAAAGTCATGTTAAGACTTATGTATTATCTATAAGCAAAAGTGGCACAAGAGTTAAGATAATCATTACGTGAATTGGCACGTGAATTAAGTTTGTGACGCATGTGAATAGTGGCATGACAGTTAAGAGGGACACACATGTCAACTGTGGCACCCAAATAAAGCATGGCAAGCGTGACACACGAACAAAGATTGGCACGCATGTGAAGACTACAATGTGTGATAATGGTTGTAATTTACACACATTGGAAGTGTCAATCGTGAGTTAAAGCTACTATGACAGGCTTTGTCACAATTGTTGACATGCAAAACGAAGTTCGTTGATAAAGAAAGTAAAACATTATTAAAGTTGGTCTTCAATATTAAAAGAAAAAAATAATTCATAATAAAAATATATAAGCACAGATAAAGCAATTTTATACTGGTTCACCCTAATTTCTTGGGCTACGTCCAGTTCTCCCTTGAACAAACCGTTCAAGAGGTTCCACTATTCAGCAAATAGTTACAACGAGTACACAAACCTCTCCAGGTTACAACGAGTACACAAACCTCTCCAGGTTATCACGAGTACAAAAACCTCTCTAGGTTATACCAGTCCCAATCTCCCCCTGAGATCAAGACCACTCAAGAATTAAAGAAACACTCTCAAAAGAGAGAACAATGAAAGCTCACAAGGGTTTACTTCACAATGGTGAAGAATTACACAATGGTTTCACACAACCCAAAAACTCTATATGCTCTCTATAGCAGATTGACAATAAACACTCAATATATTTTCTTCAAATGTATTGTATGATATTTTTCTCTTTTCGCTTCTCCTTGTTGTGTGTTCTTCAACTTGAACTTGCTCATCTATATGTAGCTTTTTAGAAACTAGCTGTTGGGATGTTTAAATAGAGCAATCTTGACTTTCTGATGTACGGAGCTCAAACTGGAAATACTTCTCTAATTTTCATACTGTATTAAACTTGATTAAGTTTGTATCGGAAATAATTTAATATAACATAGAGAAATTATATCTGGGATACTCATCAATAATTTGAATAATTTCTATTATGAACAGATTTGAACGTTAATGCACATTATGATATAAAATCAATTAATCACAACTAAATAGTCCATAATAATTTGAATAATTTCCATTATGAACAGATTTGAACATTAAAGCACAATATGATATAAAATCAATTAATCACAATTAAATGCTCCAAAATAATTTGAATTATTTCCATTATGAATAAATTTGAACGTTAGAGCACAATATGATATAAAATCAATTTAAATCAAATCAATAACACATAAAAGGTAAATAGTAAGAAAACTTATCTCTTTATAGACCATGTGTCTCCTGCTTTAATAATAATAATGTTAATTGCGCAATGTATATAAGTCATCAAATATAAATGTATACTTGAGTTTTGTTATCATCAAAAAGTTTATCAAATGATTTGATCCTCTAAAGGGACTTTGGACCGTCTAATGTTCAACAATCTTTCCCTTTTTGATGATGACAAAACTACAAGCCTTAAGAACAAATAATTTCAATAATATCAAGAGATTAAACAGCGGAAGAATTTATTTGATGAAAAACATGCAAAATGCACAACGACATTAAAATAGAATTGTAAGACAAATCCAAGAGTGTTCAAATTATTTTCAAAAATAGATTTGATAATTTCTCTTAATTATTTGCCATACTTTCTCTTTCTCCCCCTTTTTGTCATCACATAATGGAGTTAGTTTAAAAAAAATCATCACTGCTGCAGGGAGATGTTGATGAAGATTCTAAGTGGTTATGTGTTAGGGATAGAGAATTTTGGATAATATGGATGACTTCAAACTCTAGCTCACTAACCTTGATCCTTAATACATAAATCATATGGTTCTTGCATACTCATCTTTAACAACTGCTTGAATGATCTCACTTAAATTTTTTCTTTCATATTTTGGGGAGCTCATCTGATGTGAATTTCTGGCTTGAATAACAAAACAACTTGGGTGAGAAAGGCAAACCAATTGAGATTTTCTAGGTGTGTAAATTTGGTAAAGAGAAATTGCAGCTCAGACTCTTAAAATTAGAAAATACATAGCATTAATTAATTAAAAAAAAACAAATTTTCACCAGATTTTGAAACATAATTTAAAAAAAAAATATATAATGCATCTAGAAAATATGATTTAAAATAATTATGCAATAAAAGTAACAAATATAGATGTAAATGAAAATATTTGATGCATTGAGTTTAAGCTAATTGATATTTTCCATCATTCAATCAAGATCATACCCAAAAGTACCCTTTTGAACATGATCTCTTATAAAATGACGTTTAATTTCAATGTGCTTGGCTCTTGAATGCAAAATTGGACTTTTAGAAAGACTAATAGCAGCATTATTATCACAAAAAATTGGAATATTATTCTCATGAGTTTCATAATTAGAAAGTTAATTTCTAATCCAAAGCAACTAAGAACAACATTGAGCAGTTGAAATACACTCAGCTTCTGCAATGGATAAAGCAATTGTTCCTTGCTTCTTACTCATCCAAGAGATTAAATTACCTTCCATGAAGTGACATCCTCCCCTTGTACTTTTTCTTTCTATCTTGTCTCATGCATAATCTGCATCACTATATCCCTGCAATTTAAATTTTTCTCTTCGCTTGTAGCAAAGACTAAGATTAGCAGTTCCTTTTCAATATCTAAAAATTCTTTTTGTGGCAGAAAGATGTACTTCCCTTGGATCTGCCTGAAATCTTGCACAGAGACAAACACTGAACATGATATCAGATCTTGAAGCAGTGAGATATAAAAGAGATCCTATCATCTTTCTATATTCAGTAATATTAACTGGATTAGACACTTTATCCAAACCTAGTGATGTTGCAGGAGGTGTGCTTATAGGTTTGGCTTCATCTAACTTGAATCTTTTAAGTAGTTCTCTAACGTACTTTGATTGATGTATATATGTCTTATCCTCTGTTTGCTGGATTTGAAGTCCAAGAAAAAAATTTGAGTTCTCCCATCATGCTCATTTCAAATTTTTTCTGCGTTACGCTTGGAAAATCCTTGCAAAGAATTTCATTAGTAGTACCAAATATAATATCATCAACATAAATTTGCACCATAGTAAATTTATTTGAATAATCTTTACGGAATAGAGTAGTGTCCACTTTTCCTCTTTGAAAACCATTTTCTAAAAGAAAAGAACTTAGACGCTCATACCATGCTCTAGGAGCTTGTTTGAGACTGTACAAAGCCTTATTTAATTTGTAAACATGTTGTGGAAAGTCAACACTCTCAAACCTAGGGGGTTGTTCTACATAGACTTCTTCTTTAATGAATCCATTAAGGAATACACTTTTAACATCCATTTGAAATAATTTAATGTTATTATAAGTAGCAAAAGAAAGCACAATACGTATGGCTTCTAAACAGGCAACAAGTGCATAAGTTTCAGTAAAGTCAATACCTTCTTGTGGGGAGTAACCTTTGGCCACGAGTTTAGCCTTGTTTCTAACAACCTTACCTTGTTCATCAAGTTGGTTTCTGAATACCTACTTTACTCCTATCACAACTTTGTTTGTGGGTGGTTCTACTAGCATCCAAACCTCATTTTTCTTAAATTGATCTAGTTCTTCTCGCATGGCTTCTATCCAACTTTCGTCTTCTAGTGCTTATTTACATTCTTTGGTTCAATTTGTGACATCGTAGTTGTTTGATCTTTGACTTTTGATCGTGTAGTAACTTCTTCATTAGGATCACCAATTATGGCGTTAGCTGGATGATTTTTAATCAAAGTGGAATTCCTTCCTGTAGGTTCTCTTTTCTCTTCCTTCGGTGCGTCTAAAGCTCTTGATGGACTGTCTAATGTTTGACTAGTTGATGCTGGAAGATTTTCTTGTAGTTCCTACAAATTAAAATCAAGAAAATTGTCCTACTCTGATAAACTTTTATCAGGCTTGAAGTCATTAAATCTCACATGAATAGATTCCTCCACCAAAGACGTTCTAGAGTTATATACTCTATATGCCTTAGATGATTCTGAATATCCAAGTAAGATTCCTTCATCACTTTTAGAGTCAAATTTTCCAAGACTATCTTTATTATTCATAATGAAACATTGTACTCCAAAAGGATGGAAATAAGATATGTTGGGTTTTTTATTTTTCCACAATTCATAGGGAGTCTTTTTGATCAAGGGTTTTATGTAAATTTTGTTTTGTAAATAACAAGCAGTATTAATTCCTTCTGCCCATAAGTGTTTAGGAGTGGAGTTAGCATTAAGCATCATCCGAGCCATTTCTTGTAAAGATCTATTCTTCCTCTCAACAACACCATTTTGTTGTGGTGTCCTTGGAGTAGAAAAGTTATGGTTAATACCATTGTTTTCGCAAAAGACTCAAAAGTTTTTATTTTCAAATTCTCTTCCATGATCACTTATGATAACTACAATTGATAAACATGTCTCATTTTGAACTTGTTTTAAAAATTTACAAAAGACTTTGAAAGACTCATCCTTGTGATTCAAAAATTTAACCCATGTCCATCTTGAATAATCATCAACAATAACAAGACCATATCTTTTGTCACT
>Ga0209489_100658_pt1 | contig 67362 bp, 25 predicted proteins | sample SiratrowhiteBW_FD_187527 | JGI IMG/M metagenome (GOLD analysis project Ga0209489, IMG submission 187527) | Root nodule microbial communities of legume samples collected from California, USA - Siratro white BW (SPAdes) (version 2) | ecosystem: Host-associated > Plants > Roots > Nodule | place... | reverse complement strand
TGTGCTTATATTTTTTTGCCTTGGTTGGTGGTTTCTATTTATAGCAAATTGAGTTCAGGCTCCATTCAACCCCCCCCCCCCCCTTCTGGAGCCAGCTGTTCCTACAATTTTCAACTGACGTATATATTACGTGGGTTGCATAACCGACATTATATGTCCAGGATTTTTTAACCTACACCAACGTCAGTTGCATAACCAATATAAAATATCTTTTAAAACCGACATAAAGGGTCATTTTTTTACTAATATTTTAAATAACTGTTTTATTATATTAAATCACACCTTATAAATGAATTTCAATTCAAAAACTTAAGAAAAAATACGTCTACCTATACATCTTATTTGTCATATCTATTTATTGATATAAATAATATATGCATTTTTGGACAACATGCCTTTACCAAACATCAAAGTAAGGGTGAATTTTTTTATCAAGTCAAAGTAGTCAAATTTGGTAGAAATTGCAGTTAATTTTGCTATTGAACCTATTTTAATATGATAATTTATGTGGTTACTAAAAAAAGATAAAATATTTAGCATATTAAGATAAGATGTCTGTGAAAGAGTTTTTCAAAACAAATTTGTAAAATAAGGTTATAGTTTTCAAGAATAAAAATGAACTTGAGAAGTAAACTTTGAGATTCATTAAAAAGAAATTCTTCATTTCATATTATTATATATAAGTAAAATGTTAATTCTAGAAATAAGTTTAATAGAGTTTAACTTTTTTTTATGAATGTTTACAAAAAATATAGTAATTGATAGATATTTTAATAAACAAATGTCCGTAATTAAAAAAAAAACTTTTAATAAAACATTTATTTACAAAATTTGAGTGTAAACATTTATTAATATAAACACTATAAATATATCAGAAGAATAATGATTTTTTTTTGTATTGGGTTACTCCAATTTTAGATTGTGTTCATCTTTATTTTAAAACACTTTAAAAGATTTTACTATATAATGAAAATTGATTATAAGAATTTTTTAAGGAGAAATTTGTTCAAGAGATTCAGTGTTAATAACTTATAACACAATCCATATAGAAAACTACAACATGTCTAAAAACTTAAGTCAATAAATTTGTGATTTATTATTTTATATATTATTTAACTTTTTATTTTAATTCCGTATAGGACTCTAATTCCCACTTACATTTTTACGATAATTATACTATTATATGATTGTTTGGATAATTAAAAAAGAATCTTCTTTTTTTGTTTCGTGTAAGATATGCGAACTTTGTATTTAATGTATTATATCTTTTATTTAATGCATTCTATCTTTTATACGCTTAAGAAAGTATTCATTGCAGAGTTTATTGTTTTTTATTTTGAATGTTAATGTAAATCCCTTTATATATTAGATAATGTGTAATTATTGCAATTAGCTTTTACTATCAGGCAATATTTTGTTTTGGAAAGCTTTGATTTAGTAATATTAGAATATGCATAAAAAAAAAGGAAATGCGTAACATTGTGAAAAAAAATAATGCATTTGCTTTTATATGTGATATAATTTTTTGAAGTATGATTTAATTTTAGAAAATCAAGTAAAAATATTCTTATTTTAGTATTAATTTTAAATGAAATTAAATCCTATTAAATAACAATGTGTTGGGCGTTGGGTATGATTGTGGATAGAAATAATTTTATAAATAGTATAAATGTTATCTTAAGTTGTATTATCGTTTTAATTCCAATGTAAATTTTATTATAAAATATATTCTAAAATTTTATTTTATTTGTTATCATTAAAATAGATTGTGTAAGAGTCATTCAATATTGTTCTTATCAAACGATGAGATAAGACTATTCAAGTCTTAAACATGGAATACAAATCAGTTTCATTTTATCACAGTTTGTCTTCTTTCATTAATTCAAATGATATATTTTTTTTCATTTTTTCTTTAAAATTCCTTTTCTATTGATAATTATATTGCTTGACAATGATTAAAAAGAAAGGTTTTGTGAGAGATTTTTCACAAAAAGTGTTAAAGAAAAAATTGTTTAGAGTTCAAAATATTTATTTAGAGTTTTCATTCTAGTTTTTCTGATTAGACTGAGTAGACAATTATTAAATATAATAATATTTTAAAAGTAAATTAATATAATAGTTTGTTCTTTATTCTTTTTTATCTAACTTTTATGTTTAAGTTTTTAATAGAGCCGAAACGGATCAATTCTACAGGCTAATTCTACTAATTTTGGCCTGATTCTTGATAAGGATTAACTAGAAGGATATTGTGAATGATTGTTTCACAAGGGTGTTAGCAAAAAATTGTTTTAGAATAAAAAATATTTATTTTAGTTGTTGGATATAATATATAAGTAATAATATAAGTGGCTTATAAGCTAATTTTTTTTAAGATTAAGCTAGAATTTATCTTAACAAAATTTAATAATTCTATGATGTGATCCACTGAGACTCCTATTTAACTATCCATATTGAAGATCCCACTTAATCTTTTCAAGTTTCATGTCAAATATTAAATAATTATAATTTAGTTGATTAAAAAATTACATATAATTAAAATTTAATTAATTTAAATAGTTAACCTTTTATTTATTGGTCCATCTTTATATATGAACATTCCAACTCATAGGACATTCCAATCCATTCTTCACTCAAGGGATTGTTGGCCTATCAAAAATAAGATTTGTAACTTGCCATGTAAATATTTTTAAAAATATTTTTTATTTAATATATATATATATATTAAAATTAAAATTAATTATTTAAATATTATATAATCTTTAATTAATTAATAATTATAATTAAATAAATTAAAAGAATTATTATCTATATTAAATTACGCCATTATAATAATAGTTGAAATTTAATTTATAGAGATAATTATTAAATTTACAATATTAATATTATTGTATGTCTATATTATTCAAATAATATAATAAAAGTAATTTTTTAATTTATTTTTTTATTCTAATTTTTCATTAAAAAACACCACTGGATCAAAGCAAGTTAACAAACTCAAAATAAATCAACCTTCTCAAATTAGTGACGAGGTGTCGGGTCAACCCATACTCTTAATCTTTTAAATTGTTAACAAAATTGATCTTTTTATTTTATTTTATTGATAAACAATATCTTGAAATATCCTCTGAATAGTTACAAGGTTTTCTTCGAAAATAAATATTCGAAAAGACTAATTCAAAGAAATTTTATCATTAATTGTGAAAATTGTTTATAGTTGAATTTATTCCCTCTTTAAACTAACCATTTTCCAACATTTCATTGTCCTTGCACCCCTCCACCTGTAATCTCAGTATTCTTACCACACCTTCGTTTGTTGTCCTAGTTTAAGGTTCTCTCTTCACTTCATGTCTTATTTAATCTCATTTTTCTTTTCCACATTTATATCTCACATTCTTTACTATATATTCATCTAATTTTCATCATGTGCTAATCATCCATTCATTCAGTAGTAACTCTCTTCACTCCACGTCCTATTCAATCTCATTCTTTTTCATTTTTCCATGTCACATCTCTACCTCTACATCATGCATTTGGTCTCTAAAAGGAAGAAGAAAAAGCAAATAAAATTTCACTTAAGGCCAAATATTTGTTCCAAAACATCTTCAAAGTTAAAGAATCCAAACAACTTTATATATATTGATGATGGTGGAGAAAAAAAAAGTTGTTCTTTTTTATGAGTTCAAACTCATCCACGACAATTTATTATTATTATTTTTTTTTTGAAGTTGTCGTTTAAAGACTAATGTCTATGTTTGATGCTTATTCAATGTATGAAATTGTCAAGAATATAATTATAATTGTTGTTACTTCCTCTTTCTTTTTTATTAGAATAAATTTGTTCAAAGATCTTTTCATGTTTTTTAGGGAATATAAGTTTGAGAAATGACATATTTTGTACGTTATGAATTGTTCATGTTCCAAAAAATAGTTGTAATAATTTGCTTTATTTATTCTATTATGAGCTTAATTATGATAATTTGTATTTCTTATTGTCTTAATTTTTTTCCAATCAACTAGAATTTGAAAAGTATATATATATATTCCCTATAATACCTTTAGCAAAAAGGATTGCATTTTCTTTTGGTGAATCAAAAGAGATAATAACCTACCATGTTAGGTAATGTTAATTTTTTAAAAAAATTGTATCATGAAAGAGACTCTATACCAAACACGAAAACTAAACCATTTCTAAGTATTTATAAATTGAAAATACCAAGTGTGTCTTCCAAAATTCAAACAAATTGTTCAGCTTCGATTTGTACTTGCTTGAATTCAATGAGACAAGAAATAACTCACTGTCTTTTGTCTTCCTTTAGTTGCTTTTGTTCCCATCCAAACACTGATTTTAGGTACGCACATTTTGAATGATGGTCAAATTTGATATATAGTCAATAGTTATCATGTGATATGTTTTTCAAATTTCATTTGTGATAGAGCACTTGAACCAACGGCCATAAGTGTGTGTTCCCTTGATCTTTTCATTATTATTTTTTCAGTGAATGATCTTTTTAGTATTATAATTAATATTATTATTTTTTGTTTGCTAACGATATTCTTCTTTTGGGGATTAATATCATTGTTATTTGAATATTATAGTTTGCATTTCCTCTTATAATTCATATTATCACTCAAGAGTCGTAATAATTTTTTTTTAATATGCTTTGGACTTTAGATCAGTCATTAAACTAATTATGACTCTGAATCAAAAGTTCATTGATTGAAAGATGATTGTGCTAATATTAATAAAATAGTATAAATAATTAAATAATTAAATAATATAAAATAAACACTAAAAATATAATATTATAGCTTAATAATATTAAAAAAATTTAAAATAATATATTTTATAAGTTTTTAGCCTTTGAAATACACTTAAAAATCAAATATAGTATAATATTTAGATTTAAGTTTCCACCATACAGAATAATTATTTAAAATAACAATTGCTTTATATTATTTTATTTTAAGATAAAAATGACATTAAAAAAATATCTTTAAACTGCTTTCATTTTTTACCATTTTTATTTGATTTTTTGAACGGTTCACAAAATTTGGATTAGTTGAATTAAAGGTTGGCTTTATAATTTTAATAAAGCATGTACTAAATCGGTTCACCAGTTCTCGTTAGATCAGAGTTTTTATATTCAATTAAAAACAACAGAGCTTAAGGCCGACAAAAATTTACAAGGTCCAATTTTTTTAATAATTTTGTTGATATAAATTATTAGAAAAAATAATCACTTCTAAGAGAATGTCTAGTATTTTTTTTTTTTTTTTAAGTTTCATATTTTATATCTCTTTTTCTTATCCTTTCGGTTACTTACTTTTAGAAAAATCATTGAATTGTCATCAAACTATTTTTTTCATTTTCTTATTCAATTATTCTTATTTTAAATAATATTTTTTTCAATTCATATCCTCTCTCATTTTTTTTACTCTCAATTCAAACGATGAGTGATATAAACTATAAAAATTTTTAAAACCACACTTGAAAAGTGATAACCGATAAACCAATGCAAAGCTATCACTGAAATTGTTTAATTGTAATCAAATTTTAATAAATAAGTTTACAACTCAAAATATTAAAAAGTAAAATAAAAGTTGTTAATCATATTAAATAATTTATATCTTAATTTTTGTTTAAGGCTCTAAAATTGTTACATATAATTTGGGTTGAACCACAGTTTTAGATATCATTAATCATTAAATAAAGAAAATTATATTTATAATTTGAGTGTGGTTTAACTGTGGTTCTTGTTTCGATACAGGATTAAGCTTCATTGTGACTGCAGGGCCATGAATTTAACAAGTGCAAATTCTGGAATGATACATGTATCCCTCTTAATGCAAAAATTTCTGTATGTTTATTTCTATAATGATAATTAATACAAATGGCATTCTCTCTTCCAATGCAAAAGTTGTAATTCTAGACTTTTGCCAAGGGATAAAAACTACGAATTATAACATTCGATCACTATAATTACAATAATGTAAGAAATATTTCATTATTATTGTACGAGAAGTTTAAGGATATATATAAATGGGCTTTTATAAAACATGCAGCACACTTTCAAAGAGCTAGGTGCAAATAATTCTGTGAACAACAAAATATATAGAGAGCGAGTCATATAAATAAACACGTCTTATTAGTCTTAGGAGTTGGACACCAAAATTTAAAAGCTTCATTATTTTTAATTCTTTCTGCACTACCATAATTTCCTTTTCACCTCCATAAATATGTAAATCTTCAATGTACCCTTATGGTTTATAAAATGAATTCTGGACTCCCAAAAGTTATTATACCATCCAAAAGTAAAGAATAACTTTCGAATTGAATTATTTAAATAACTATTTTGACTTCTGGATTGTACATCTAAAAGTTATTTTTTATCGTGTTTATGGTAAAGAATGTAAAATGTGTTTTGTATATTCATAAAAGTTCTATTTATAATGTTTTTAATAATCATTGTTTTTGGTTAAATCTCGAATATTTGATGATAAATTAGTTGAATTCTAAAATTTAGTTTCATTTTATTGAAATATAAAGAAAGTTTCTAACTTTAGTAATGTATTGATGTGATATCAATTATAAGTTGAGTTTATCTTTAATATTTAATGTGAATTAGAATTTATTTATTTTTCTAAACTTATATTATTCACAGGATGACAAATGAATTTATCTGATTGTCTTATTTGGATAAATTTGAAAACTATCAATATAGTATCCGATGTTAGACTATATCTATCAAATTTTACTATAATCACACCATTCTGGTCAAACAATAACTGTGCATTAATTATACGATATAATAATTTTGACACTAAATATGAAAACTAAATTTGTCCATTAACTTTTAATATCTCAAATATTTAGGATGTTACACTTTTTCCTCACATGTTCTGTATATAGATTATATTGTTGCAGGGATGATAAAATTACTTTAAAAAATCTTATGAAGCTTTAAATTCTTATGGTTCCTGTTGTGGTCAACACATTAATTATGCTAAGAGTAATTTTTTCTTTGTTGATGATTATGTGAGTTTCATTAGAAGAGTTAAATTTGCTTTAAGTGTAGTCGTGTGACCATACCTTATGTTTATTTTGGTATCCCAATCTTTCTTGGTGCTCCTAAAACTCATTATCTTCAACCTCTTCCTAATCAAGTTAGAATAAAACTTGCCTCTTGGAAAGGTTGAGCTTTAAGTACGATAGGCAAACTTCACTTGGTAAATATTGTTATTGTTGGTTTTTTTTTCTTATATCTTTTATGTCTATAAATGACCTATTAGTTTGCTTAAATAGATTGACCACTGATTTTTCTAAACAAGCTACTATCATTATTAATTGGACTAATCTTTGTTCTCCCAAGTGTAAAAGTGAGTTTCATCACTAGTACAAAAAATACATTTTAAGTCAGGATAATAGGTGGATTAAAATGAAACCGATATAAATAAAAACGCAGTGACATTTTTATAAATATTTTAAGAGATATTACGTCAGTTAACTCAAAGCCGACGTAATATATCATATTCTACGTTGGTTGTCACTCATAACCGACATAGAAAAGACTGAAAAAAGTAAAAATTCAAAATTTGAAAACTTTGTAATGGTGCTCAAGATACTACGTCGGTTGGGAGGTGCTAACCAACGTAGTCTGCAACCCATTTCCAACCGATGTAATATCCTTTTCTTGGAGCGCGAGTGAATTTTGAAAAAAATTTGGTAATAATTAGTCAAATACTACGTCAGTTAGCGACTCCCAACCGACGTAGTATGTCCCTAAAGTTAACATTAGGGATTTCAAGAAAGATATTAACTCTTACACTTACATTTTCTTTTCCTTCTCCTTCATGTTCTCCTTCACCTTCTCCTCAACCTCGTTGCCTTCTCCTCAGCCTCGTTGCCTCCTCCTCAGCCTCATTGCCCTATCCTCTCAGCCTTCGTGTGGTGTCGCTTTTATTCTCACTAGTTTTCATTTGTATTTCACGTAGTGCCACTTCTCACTAGTTTTCATTTGCATCTTTGTTGTTCATTGGTTTTGCTAGGGTTCGAGACGCTCCATTTTTAGCTTCTTCTACGTTCTTTTGGTGTGCGCAAACTTCTTGGTGGTCTCGGTTGAATGCTTGTTTCGACACCCCTTGCCTCTTCTCTTTGTAAGAGGTTAGCAATTTAGTAAAATTCATTAACAATAGTTAGAAATTTAGTTTTGACCCAAATTTTTTATCAACATCTTGATTTAATATATATTTGATGGTAGATTTCTTATATTAGGTTTATCATAGATTTAGGGTTTCAAAAATTTAGGGTGAAAAAACTTCAAACGATCATAACTTTTGATAAAGAGCTTAGATTGAGACGCTCCAAAAATGAAAGTTGCTCGAAATAGGGTAACAAATCCCCTAGCCAATAATCAAAGGCGGTTGAGCCTCCGAAAATTCCAAAATGTCATCGTTTAGGGTTTCTTTTTTTTATTTTTTGTTATTTTTCATCAATTTTTTTAGATTTTAGCCTTTGATTTCACATATCTATACTTGTTAAAAAATTCTAAATTTTTGTGGTGTTTTCTTGTATCGATTATTTATCAACCCATTAGTTTTATTTTTGAAAAAAAGACTTTTTACGTCTACAACCGACGTAGTAATCACCTCTTTCAGTTATTTTAGTTTAATATTTGATGTCGGTTTCTATTTTTCAACCGACGTAGTAACGTACATATTACATCGGTTGTATAATCGACGTTATATGTCCAAGACTTTCTACATCGTCTAGGTCAACATCGGTTCCAAAGTCGACGTAAAATATCTTTCAGAATCGATGTAGAAGACCATTTTTCTACTAGTGGATGTTACTAATTTTCAAGTTGAAAATAATTTTTATCTTTTGAAACTTGCTTGAAATTTTGCTTATAGTAAAAAACATTGGACTCTCTTATGAGAAGTCAAATTCCTTATATCTAAAATACTAGAAAATTCTTATATTTCGTTTTTTTTTTCTATATGGGCATTAGAAACCTTTATGATGTGGTTATTAAGAATACTTTCTAGAGTTGGATCTGATGATAATATTAATTTCTATTTCTGAATAATCTTTGGTGATAATATTAATTGCATGTGTTCCTTATAATGGAGTAAACTCTTATATAAGGTTTCTCATATTTGGATTGATTTTTTTTTTCTCTTCCTTATTTTTTTGTCCGACCTGCTTGATATTCAGAATATGAAAAATATTGTATTTCAGATGTTCTAAATTAGATGCTTGAGGTCTCTAGTATTTTAAATTAGAAATTTGCTCATTTTTTTTTCTTCTTTTTTGAGTCTCCTGTGATTGAAGTACTATTATTTGGTCTTCTTTAATTTTTTAGTCAAGACTCTTGTTCTCTGAAAAATTTTACATACTAGGTTGCTAGTGATAATGAGGTGCAACATAGAGAAGTCTCTTTGTTCTGTGTTCTTTATGCAATAATCATAAAGAATATATTACTCATTTTTTTGAATGTTTTGTTGTTTTTTACATTTGGTGTTGGTTTCCGCAAGTCTTTCCTAAGACGACTTTTCTTCTTCTAGATGATTTTATCTCCTTTGTCAAGTTTCTATAGAGTTCTTCAATTAAACATATTAGACTTGTTATTATTAGTTTTTTTTGGCTTGAAGAATGAAAAATTAGACCAGATTTCAACAGGGTCTCAGCATAAATAGGATCATTGATTCGATAGAGTTATATTAAAATGTCAGGTAACTCTTTTAATAAATTCATAAATAATCATATATCTAAAGTTTCTGTTTTCAAATATTAAGTTATACAATCTTTTCAGGTTGTTCTGGATTTTCCTTTTGGTCAGCTAGATTAAAGGCAACATTCATGATATAATGAACGGTTCTCCTGATTTTGCTTCTTATATTGGGATCTTTATAGAAAAATGGAGTTATAATAGCTCTTGAGCATGCTAAAGAGGCTAGTTATATGGTACTTCACCTCTGCAAGTCATGCTTTCACAAAATCCAAAAGGTGTGTGGCCGAAACAGCATTTACAAAAAATTTTCAGGCCCATGATGACATATTTTGATTGACTCCGTAAGATAAATCCACACTTACTTGAGGGTCTGGGTCTCTTGTAGTTACAAGTTTTTCCTCAGGTAACGTCACAGAAATTCTATCAAGAAAACGGCTGCACCTCCATGTAGCTTTCTCGATTTTCTTTCCCCTTATCTCTCTCTTATATAAGCTTTCTCTATCTTTTCTTCCTACATGCAATGTGTTATGTGAAAAATTTATTCATTTATATTTTTTTGAATGAGTACGATACAAAAACAAAAACAAGGATTTTTTGAGTTGAAAGTGAGAAAAAATAAGGAATTTGAAAAAGTGGAGAGCAGATTTAAAACGAAATTAGATGTTGTCAGTTGTAATATTAAATTAAATTATTAAAACGTTGAAAATTTAATTATAGTAAAATGTGTATTTATGAACTTATTTAAATTTAAATTGTAAAGACAAAGTGAAGACTCTTAATAGGAATTATATATATAATTTATAAATTTAAGTTAAATAATTTTTATTCTCGTTACTATAAATTAAATGAATATTTTTAATTTCAATATTTAAATAAATTTATCGTATATATCTTTTTTGATCATTTTGATAATATAAAAATATTTATGAATTTTTTTGAAGTATTATTTTTTTTATAAGCTCTTATAAACTAATAGTTCTAAAATTCGAACTTTAAATAAAATGTATTAAATATTTCTAACTGAGCTTATCAAACCTGTCTTATTCTTTGATATCCTACTAAGACAAACCTGAAGTTAATATATAAAATCACAAAAAGAACAATTGTCAGTCTAATTACTCATTTATTTCTACGCTATTTTCCTCACAGAATGGGGTTTGGGCCGGCCCATATTGACCTAAGCCCAGAAATAGGAAACTTTGTACTAGTCTCATATAAGCCTCCGTTAACCTAGAATTCCATTTCCATCTCAGAGGTAGGTTATCGAACACTGCAGAGCTGCAATGGGACGTGTGATCCGTGCGCAGCGTAAGGGTGCGGGCTCAGTCTTCAAGTCCCACACTCACCACCGCAAGGGCCCGGCTCGCTTCCGCAGCCTCGACTTCGGGGAGCGGAACGGCTACCTCAAGGGTGTCGTCACCGACGTCATCCACGACCCTGGCCGCGGTGCCCCACTCGCCAAGGTAACTTTCCGTCATCCCTTCAGATACAAGAAGCAAAACGAGCTCTTCGTTGCCGCCGAAGGCCTTTATACTGGTCAGTTCATCTACTGCGGCAAGAAGGCCACTCTCGTTGTTGGTAATGTTTTGCCCCTTCGCTCCATCCCTGAAGGAGCTGTCATATGCAACGTTGAGCACCATGTCGGTGACCGTGGTGTCTTTGCTAGGGCTTCCGGCGACTATGCCATCGTTATCAGTCACAACCCTGATAATGACACATCTAGGTCCGTATCCACGTTTTTGTTGTCAGTGTGATAATTGCAATTTTTTAGTTGCTCAACATAATTTATAATTTGCTGGTTCAGGATTTTGGTAGAACTGTTTAGGGTTTTGTAAGTGATCGGAGCATTTTAATTATGTCTTTGCAATTCAGATTTTGTTGTAATTGAATTTCTGGGGCATCTGGTCGCTGGTTGATTAAAATGCCTGGCATAATGTTTAATTCATTGACGAGGAAGGTTGGGAATTTGGGTGAATTGGTTTAAGAGTTTTTAATTAACATGTTAGGTGCAATTTGATTGTTGTGGACGAGAACATCTTATATAGAATTGAGTGATGAGAAGGGTTTAGGGTTTTGGTGAATTGATTTAAGTGTGGTTCTTGCTTTGATACAGGATTAAGCTTCCATCTGGTGCGAAGAAGATTGTCCCGAGTGACTGCAGGGCCATGATTGGGCAAGTTGCAGGTGGTGGAAGGACTGAGAAGCCTCTTCTTAAGGCTGGAAATGCTTACCACAAGTTTAGGGTGAAGAGGAATTGCTGGCCCAAGGTGCGTGGTGTTGCTATGAATCCTGTTGAGCATCCTCACGGAGGAGGTAACCACCAGCACATTGGTCACGCCAGTACTGTCAGGCGTGATGCTCCTCCTGGACAAAAGGTTGGTCTCATTGCTGCTAGGAGGACTGGTCGTCTTAGAGGACAAGCTGCTGCTACTGCTGCCAAGGCTGATAAGGTTTAAGGAGACTGTTGTTAGGATTGGTATATTTCATTGCTTGTTTTCCAGTTTTGTTTTTCTTTCCCTCATAGATTGTTATGTTAATCTGTTTGGCCTCTCTTTTGAGAACCATTTTCTCCCCAGATAATGGAGTTTTTAATAGACGGTTATTTATATTATGGTGACACTCAGGGTTTGTTTTGGGATTCCTTGTAGCTTCTCGGAGTTGCAGTGGTTAACAGCTAAAATTTCAAGTTCTTTTTTATTCTCCTTGATAAACTCGTTCGTTAAAGTTAACGATGATATTCAATTTACATTTTAATAGAATCCCATTTATAGTCATAAAAGGTTGAACTCAACGTGGGAACCTCTAGCAATTCTGTATATGGGTTTAGGTTTTGAGCGATCTGTATATTACCATACCCATATTACTTTACATCGTTTACTGTATAAATTCACTCATGCGGCAGTGATGATTATTGAATACCCGTGGTGATTTTGTGGAAGTATTTTTGTGTTTTTGCATTTTCAATGACAGTATTACTAATTTAGATTTAACGAATAAAGTTAGTAAGTTTAATTGGTCTACATGAGAGTGCGCTAGAACTGTTTTGCTCCCAGAGTACGAATAAAATTATATATTATCATTTTGTGACTGGCAATCTTTCGATGATGAAATATCTGCTGTTACAGGCTTTTCTTGACGTGGGTTTTGTATAGATTGAGAGATGATTGATGGTAAAATTTTACCTCCGATGCTTTCTTGTGTACGTTTCGCTTCAAATGTAAACGGAATATGCAGCACAGTAGAATATTTGTTATCAGGCTACGTAGAAACGTCTATGGTTTGATAATGACCTTGTTATGTAAATATATATAATCGACACAATTGCAAATTTCTTGAACGATACATGTATATTTATTTTCTAGTAGTAATTAATTTAGGTGGATTCCTCTCTCGTGTTCTACCTTTGATAGTAAGGAAGGAAATGAAAGAAAGTGAGGGCAGAAAATGTAGGACAGAGAGATGAATAAAGTGAAAACAAATACGAAGAACAGAAAGTAACGTGAAGAAGAACTTGTCACTTTAAGAAATAATAAATAAATAAAATAGAATCAAATAATTATTTGATTATAATTATAAAGTTACTGATACATTTGTTATGGAATAAGACTGTCACTTTCTTCAATATTTTTCATTTTCTGTATTTAAGTGAAAAATAGAATATGTGAAACAGTTAAAAGTGCGATATTTTTCCTAATTTCTATATTAGTTAAACAAAAGAAATGGTTCCCTTTAATAAAAACAACACTCTTACAAGAGTTTTTGGTGCTAGAATTGGTCTGTTAAAAAATTACTTCAAATTATGACATGTGATCACTACTATTTCTATACAAGAAGGCAATCTTTATTTGTCATTCAAAATATCTACTTAAATATTATCCTCAAATATATAGATCTCGATTTTAATCAAATTTTTAGTCTTAAACTAACACGTCACGAAACTTAAATTTGAATATCCGATCTATAATTACTATTTCTTTTTTTCATTTTTTCTCATATAAATCATCTCACATTTTTTTCAATTTCTCTTTCCTTCCTTTTAATTTCATTTTTATAAAAAAAAAACACACATAAAAGTAAATATACTTAGATAAGAAGATTAATACTTTAATGTTTTTATAAACGGCGAGAAAACTAACGGTGAACTGATAAAAAGAAGAAGATTAAAAATGATTTAACTTTTTAAAATAAATTAAAAATCTTCACACGAAATTGAATACTCATAATATTTTTTTCATAAGAAGCACGTAATAATGTAGATAAATTTAAATACGAAAATTATCCTGTGTGGGTATGTGAAACGCCACACTCCTACATGGCATTGGTGTCGTATGATAGAGAGAAATGAGAAGTGCGTAATCAAAACGACATATAGGTGGAAGGTGGCAGGTGCGTTGGGCCATTTTGTCAGGTTCACCTCTCTAAAACGACAGCCAAAACTGGTTCCCAGGGCGCTCGGTAGTATTTTAGCGGAGACAAAACGCAACGCTTGGGCGAGTGTGCAAAATGGAGGTTCCAGAGAGGAACCATAACCGTTGGTATCATCATGGTCAAGTTTTCTCAGTGTTAATTGTCCTATTCCTCCTCCTCGCCGACAATGCTCTCTGCATCAGATTTCCCGATCGGGTCACCCAACCCGCCCTCCACCAACCCGACCAAGAGCACTTGCAGGTGGCCGTCTTCGCCCTCGGAAGCTTCTGGCGATCCGAAGCCGTCTACGGCTGCTTGCCCGGCGTTGTTCGCACTACCGTTGGCTACGCCGGTGGATCCAAGTCCAACCCCGAATACCGAAGCTTGGGTGACCATGCCGAATCCGTCAAGGTTCCCAATTTCTCTAATTTCCCACTCAATTGCCTCTTTTTCTTACTATAAGATCAAATGGACTTGCTATCACTAATTCGTTGAAATTGTGATGTCCGTATGCGTGACAAACTGTGAAGTTGTTCAATTTTTATAGGTTCATTTTTTAATCAATCTGATAAATCCCATTTTAATTACTAGAGCTTGGAATTGGATCAGTAACTGTGATGTGGGTTTGAAATCACTATGTTAATCGTCCTTGTTGAAACTACTTTGATGATATTAGAGTTCAGTTCATTTCACCGGGTAAAGTTTCGTTACATTGATGGTTTGGATTCGGATTATTGCATTGCATCAAATGATTGGTGAATGAGACTTGCCCAGCCAGCAATTCGACTGTGGTGTTTGCTTATTGTTACCACCTTACCCACATTTTCTATGTATTTCCTAGTAGCAGTTCAGGGAATAAGTTTTCTGGCTCGCCACGTCTTGTGTTCTTTTCAATAGACGAGTTCTCAGTGGAAACAAGAACATTCTGTTCGTCTAGACATTGTTGTATTGCTACCCACCTTGCTGAGTTTTATGTCCTTTGAAATAGTGATGCAGAATGCTTTAGACTCAAGAAAGTAAAAGCTTAAAACAATAAAATCATCTTGATATTTTGGTGTACTTTTGATTTTTGATCTGGTTGACTTATTCCGAACACCCAACCATCTCATAATTATGTCTGGTTGTTAGGATTGGTAAGTAGTTGTTCTGTGTTTTTTTATTTTTTGCCCCTGGTGTATTGCAGCATGTTTCTTGTTCCTAGATTGTCATCGTATCTGTGTTACCTAGCTAGAGTTGAAAACATGAAACATCTAAAGAACCCAACCAAATCCAATAACAGCTCCAGGTCTTCTATTTCCAAAGAAATGCTAAGTCCTCACTTGTGGCAGAGGTTGCATAAAGAGCCCTAATGGTTAGTCTGTGTCAAACCAATGTACCAATAACTGAGTGAAACTTTGTGTTAGGCCGACTAATGTCTTCCATCACTTTGTTTGATTTGTATATAGATCCTTATTCTTTTATAAAACATGCAATTGTCAAGTTTTGGAGGAACTCGTGAACATTTGACTTTAAGTTGTGGATGGCAGGGACTTTGTGATATGTGTTGAATAATTTGGAATCATATGTCCATTGTTCGTGAAAGAAAAAATTTTATTTGTAGATCTGGTGAAGATAGTATTATTGCATGTTTTATCATGTCATTGTTGTCTTGATTCTGGAATTCGTGAAGACTAGTATATATTGATAATATTTTGTAATAACAAATGGAGAAACTTTCTTATATTTTGTGAAGAAAGTAAATTCATCAATCCATGCTACTTCTTAATATTCAGATATAACTGCATGAATTTATTATTATGATGAGTTGATGTTGGACGATCTTAATTAAATTACCCATTATGGGTTGCTATTACAATGCAGGTTGAGTATGATCCACAGCAGATTAGTTTTAGGGAACTACTGGATGTCTTTTGGTCAAGCCATGATCCTAGGCAAGTGTATGGCCAAGGTCCTGATGTGGGTAAACAATACAGGTAGGAGGAGTACTGATCGCAACCACCATTTGTGTGATCCTCCCCATATTCAGCCTCGTGCTGAGTGTTATGTACTTAACAATGCCTGTATTCTGGCAGATCTATTATTTTTGTCAATGGAACTGAAGAATCAAGAATGGCTTCTGTCAGCAAAGAGCAGGAACAAACCAGGTCAAGAAGCAGCATTGTGACTACTCAAATTCTACAACTTGGAACATTTTACCCTGCAGAGCCAGAGCACCAGGTTTCGTTTCCAAAATTCTTTATTTACAATTGATGTTTGACAACACTAATCTGAGTGAATGGTAGTAAAAATCAAATTACATCTTTTTTAAGTTTGTTTGGGAAATAAGACCTAACATGTTTGTCTGACTGATATGATTCATGGTCTAACACTTCTAATTTTTTTAAGACTTGGAACCAAAAAGTTTTAATTTTGACAAACTTGGATGACTCAACCAATCATGAACAAGCTTAGTGCTAGTAGACAAAACAACCACCCAAAATACAAATGACTATATTTCACAATAGTAGAGGCCTCGAGATTCATGTATTCTTCCAATCATCTAAGTCGTACCGTGTTCCTGAATGACAAAAGAATCAACGTTAGCAATTAAAGAACTGTCAAATTTTACTCAAATCGCTTAGGTTGAAAAGAAAGTTAAGGATAAATAAAACAGAACTTAGATTCTATGAGGGATAAGGAGAAACTTATATCTGCCAAGGTAATTAGTGAGGAAATTTAAGGGGTGACATGGAAGAAAATAAAGAATCATTACCAACTATGTGATTAGAAGCACCTGAAGATCATGGTAACCTTGACCTAAGAACCAAAATTCCTCAAAGGAAGCCCATGATAGATAATTTTTGTCCTTTAGTTTCTTTGTTGTAATAGTGGGAGTTTGAGAGATAGACATATGTGGAAGCCGTTTTGTGAAAAAGGAGAAGAAAGCACATGTTTTTTTTTTCAGACGAAGGCTAGATTACTCCTTTTTAGTAGAGGTAAAATGGAGGTGAGTCCAGATAAGGAACTAGACTGCACCAACAAACATTTCTGGGCAGACGCAATGGTGTTCCATCAACCAGATGGCAGTGTGTGGCTTCGCACGTCAAACCGGGCACCTGAAGAAGGTGGGGCATGAGGGAGTGTGGTTGTGATTCTGGCCACACGACTAGTTGAGTTAGGTTGTGTTCATTGAGGCACACAAAACCGTAATGTCATTGTTGATATCATGATAGCAGAGGGAACGTATGGTGGTGAATGGAAGAGACAGAGCAGGATTATACCTGCTCTGATATCAACTATTGCCACTCATTGGGCTATATTGTGTTTGTGTAAAAAAAGGGTAGCGTACAAGAGAAAGAAAAGGGAATAGGGGACAACCGCCCTTTAGATAAATAAAAAACCAGCTTTATAAAAGGCTTAGCAACAAATAAAAGGATTATTTTGTCGTTTGTACATTGCAAATTTGCAATGGTTATTTATTTGTTGGAGTTGTTATTCTGGGAAAAATACTGCTGGAAATTGCCAGGATACCTGTTTGAATGGGCATTGAATGGAAGTTGTTCGCATTTCAATTGTCATACGTGCATAGTCTTGGATTGATGTTACATTGGATGACACATTAGACAATTTTACCTAAAACAACTTTCTGTGGCAGGTGAAAACTAAAGTATTGCCTTTCAAAGATCTGTCCCGTTAGATTAAATCAAATAACTGATATTGCCTGTTTTGTTCTTAATATGCAGAAGTTTGAACTCAAGCAAAATACCATTCTTCTTCAATTAATTGGCAACCTTTCTGCCGAGGAGCTTGAGAGGTCTAGTCTGGCAACGAAATTAAATGGATATGTAGCAGAGCTTTGCCCTCCTGATATCCAAAAGCGTATTGATGCCAAGATCAATGATATTATTAAAAGGGGTTGGCCAATTTTGAGGGATTTGTAGTTGGCCTCTTGGGAAGCTGCTCAGATTGTCAACGTTTCATTATTCAACTAACTTGCTTCGCTTCAGAATTACCTAGTTCAATAGCTTGTATCAGTTGCAGGGCTAGAAGTAAAAAAGAGGGTGTTTGCTGATTAAACCATTGTGTTGTGATTATTGTACGTGTAAAGTCTTTACTTTTTCCCTCATCTTAAAAAGAACTTTGTATTTTTTGTTCTCTTTTATTATGAGGTCAAGAGAGAAACTAGTAAATTTCAGCTTGGTATTAGTCAAGAGAAGAGTAACCGATTATGTTGGTACCTGTTTTAGAATCTTATAATTTTTTTATAAAATTTCTCAGCGAAAATCATTATATTCTTAGAAAAATTATTTTTATGAATTCTTCCCTATATTTGTTGTAATCAAGTAATTAGGTAACATAATCTATTATGCACTAATAAATCTGTCCACGCGTTTGGATGGTTGCTTTATTTATCTAGTTGCGTTTGGATGATTATAGAAGGAAGTTTTTCAATTTTTTTTCTCAACTAACTGTATAACAATCAGTTATTTAACAGCAATAGAATTATAATCCATTGCAATACATCCTCTTAGTTAAAATTCTCAAAAGAAATCAATCCTAATTTGTCTCTTCATTCAACTTGATACTCTTCAAAGGCTTGGTTAGTATGTCTGCTTGTTGTTCCTCAAAATTAAGTTTAGACTTTTATTTGCTTATTTGATCTCTTAAGAAATGAAGCTTCAATTTTATATGTTTGCACTTTCCATATGCAACTGGATGCTCTTTCATCATAGCCTCAAGCCAAGTTGATTCACATGCTACTAGTTGATTCACATGCTACTAGTTTTTTCTATCTCCTTTGTCTTAACCCAATCTGAGTCACTATAATCACAAACCTCTTCTTCTGCATTATTCTCACTTTGAGGACAGAAAATTCTCAAATCCGAGAGTACGTACCTTAGAATTCTCTTTGCTGCTTGAAAATGTTAAGTCCTTGGCTTCCTTACAAACATGCTTATCAAACATTGTATGCAATATATGATTTGGTATGGCATAGATTCCTTAGTGATGAATAAATGAACATCCCTTTGCTTGTCGTAACAAATTCAATGCCTGTGAAATATGAGAAATCTGTCATTTCAAATTCTTGCATGATGTTTTTGTTAAACTCAATTATATCATCCAGGTTGCTTTTCGTTATCCAAAGATAATCTACATAGAGACAAAGGATCAATAAATTGTTTTTATGATTTCTGATACAGATGCCTTGCTCGGTAGTGCATTTACTGAATTTCGGTTGAATAAAAAAAGTCATCAATCCTCAAACTCCAAGCTCTTGGAACTTATTTAAGATCACGTAGAGCCTTCTTCAATTTATGCACTTTTTCTTCATGTCCACTTACTACATATCTTGGTGGTTGTGTGATATAAACTTCCTCTTGCAGAATCTAGGAATGTTGACTTCACATCAAGTTAAGTTGGCCAACCTCTATAACTTGCCACAACTACAATCAATCTCACAGTGGTTTGCTACTAGAGCAAAAACTTCATTATAATCTTTACCATACTTATGTAAAGATCCTCTTTTAAGAAGCCTAACCTATATGTACACCTCTCCAATTGGCTTCATTTTGGTTTTAAAAACCCATTTCATATCAATTTGCTTATTTCCATTTGGTAAAACAACAAATTCCCAAGTCTCACTCTTTCTAATGGACTTCAATTATTTCTCCAGCGAATACTTTGAGATGTTTCTTCTTGACCTACTGGTTCTGATTCAGCAAAGAAAGGCAAAATGCAATGCACTAATTCTCCCTCTACATTGAATGATATATCAAAATAAACTTCATAGTCTTTAGATGAATGAGGTGTCTGTCTTATCCTTTGAGACCTTTTTGGGTGGTGGTCATGTGATTCACTAATGTAATGAATATCACTTGGATCCTCAAAAATGCGCAAGGGCAAGAACATTTTTGTCGAATGTTATATTAGACCAATTTGTCTTTGTAATTCAGCAGTAAAACTTCTCTATTTATGTGAACTTTCTTACTTCTAGGATTTTACAATTATGAGAAAATGTTGGATGACAGCCAATGAGAACTATTGTTGCTCCATTGTCATCAGTGTAAAATAAGTCAAAACATAAGAAGAAAAAGCTGAGTTATATTTTAATATTTTTTGAAATCCTTTTGCAAGTCCTCGTTTGATGAAAGTGAACAAACGAAATGTATATTTTAGAGGCACAATTTCAAGTAATTTTTTTAAAAGTTCCATCTGATGAGAGATGTCAGATGCAAGCTCAAGTTTGACAGACGGATTGTCTAAAAATGTTTCTTTTGCAAATATCTCGTTCTAAGATTAATTACAAATAAATAACATGTAATATAAAATATTAAAAAGAGAAATGATTTACTCTAAAGTTTTGTTTGGTGGAGGGAATAAATTTTTGAGTGGATTTAAGAAAAAAGTTTAGTTGTTTAGATAAGAAATAAATGGTGAGAAAAGAAAGACAAGTTTATGAATGATGTGATTTGTATATTTGATCAAATAATTTTTTAATAAATAAAATAAAATTAAAATTAATTTAGATTAAATATAATTATTTTTTAATATAATTGATACTTTATTATTTTAGTTGATAAAATTATAAAGAGTATAATTAATTTAAAATAAAAATTAAATTATTATTATTTATAAATTTATTTTAATTATTATTATAATTTTAATTTTATTATTATTATTTTTATTATCATTTTAAAATTTTACTATTTCTATATTATAACTATAATTTTTAATATTAATATTAATATTAACTTTATTTAAATTTAATTTAAAATAAAACATTATTAAATTATTAAATATAATTATTAAACTAAATTTATTAAATTTTCTATACTAAATTAATAAAATACTATTTTTTTATATTTATTATTAATAATTATATTTACTTTTATTATATTACATTTATACTATTATTATTATTATTAAATATATTATTAAATATTTTAATCATATAAATTAATTTAATATATAATTTTTTATTTATTATTATATTGTAATATATAATTAATTATATATTTATAATTAAATATATGATTTATTATATTTATAATTAATTATAAATATAATTAATTATACGTTAATATTATAATACATAATCGATTATATTTATAATTAAATTTATAATATTATTATATAATTAAATTATTAATTTTGTAAGTTTATTTTAATTATTATTATAATTTTTAACTTTATTATTATTATAAAAAAAATTAAAATAATTATTATTAATAAAAATTCATTTTTTTTCAAATCCTCGCAAATCTTCGTTATATTTCAAAGAAAGTTTACTATTCACAGGATATATGATATTTGTATTTAATTAATATTTAATTCATTAGAATTTAGACTTTTAACGCTCTTCGTTTGTTTGCGCATTTTCGTCTCTCCAACCAAAAAGACTTTAAATGTTTCTTTATACTAGTTTGTTTATAAATCAAAGGTTATGTCTAATTTTCAATTAACTAATTGAGTTTCACTAAGCAGATTAACATTGCAAGGATATAAGTAAGTATTAGTTGGAAAACAGGCATTCGTAGCTAAAAAACCAAGTATTATTTGGACATCGACTACTCCTAACTAAAAATCTTGAGTACTATTTCTGACTACTTTCCTAGCTAAAATACTAAATATTATTTAAAACCTTGACTAACTCATTAAGTATTGTTTGGAATGCATTTACTCTTGGCTCAAATTGAAGGGTTTATAAAGAAAGTGATTTAAAATATTATTTAAAGAGAAGATATGTCTTACAGTATTGGTTCAATCTTTTAGGTTATTTTTTAACACAATTATTGTTCTTCCTCACAACTATAAAGACTAAAGATAGCTAAGGATATTATGCTTATTTTTGTTCCAAGACTTTCTTCAATTCTTTTCATAAAAATCTTCTATATATGGAGAGATTCAAAAGAAGATAGTAACTACAAATCCTTTGTATCATTGTGAGAATCTTCTTTTGTTGCTACTTCTTACATCAGAGCATGCTTTAAAACTTCAAGATGAAATAAATACTTTTTGCTTAGCATTAAATTCATGTAGCCTCTTGACAACACCTCTAGAACATGTTGAAGCTTTTCAGATCTAGACAACTGGCTTCTCTCCATCTTTTGAGCAAAGTGTAGCGCCTGGCATAGTTGACTGACTCCACAACACTAATGACTTTATTAGAAAAATTGTTTGCACAAAGCAACTTTCAACACGTTTTTTCAGGTCTTTAGGAAATCTTTAGAGTTTGACATGTAGTATGAAATGTAGATTTATATTTGTTAGATGAAGTATACTAATGGTCTATCCAAACAAAAGTTTATTTGACTAAGTATACTTGCTTAGTTTGCTCAAACAAAAGTTTATAAACGAAGTGTATGTGAAACATTTTATATTTGTAAGATGAAAAACAATTTAAACAACATTTGTATTTGTCCAGCCACACACTTTGTGTTTATTTGGCTAAACTAGATATTTTTAATTTAACATAATATAATACATATAAAATTATGTTTTACACCTAATTGTTTAAACACACAATCAAAATTAAATAAAGAGTATCTTGAACTTGATCCAACAAACATGTTTCTTTTTAAGTTGTTCACACACATGTTTGAAACAAGAGTGAACCAAAATTTTTAAAATGACTCGCACTTGTCTTATAACTTGACCATGCTTCTTAAGAGGTACATACAATTAACTTATGTTAAAATGGATTCAATACACCTTAGCCAAAGAAAATATTTTTTCTTTTCGACTCCACGTTGAGTTCTTTAAGTTTAGGGACCAATTAACAAAATAGATAGAAACATCTCGAAAAGACATGAATTTTCTCTTTTTACCTTTAGACCCCACATCGTTTTTCAAGTTCTTCAAACTTGAGGGTCAATGTATGAAATGATCAAAATAAGCCTCAATAACTGAGAATTAACCCCTTAATTCTCGTAAGTTAAAGGCTTAGTAGAAAAACATTATATGAATAATGAAACTATCTACCCCTAAAAGCTAAATGGAAATACAAATATGCATATAGATAAAAACTCATTATAAATACTATATGACAATCACAAAATAAGCATTATTCATTGATTATGTATTTATTACGCATTTATTCTCTAACTTCCTTGGCCACTGAAATATTTTCCGCAAGTATCCCCTATTTCATCTTGGATCTAAAGGTAAAAAATAATTACTTTGAGATCAAATATAACAATCTAGAAGTTTTTATATTTTACAATTTTGCGGAGGTCGTCTAAACATTTATAAGAATAAGGTGCATGGATAAAACAAATCCAACATAAATAAAAAAAATACATATTATCATCTATCCAAGGTTGTAAAAAATAATCAAAATATCCAATTCTTAATTATTACTGTTTAACAAAATTCTTATTCTAAATTTTTCTAATAAAATATTAAAAAAAACAAATTATCATAAAGTTCTGCTTCACTATTTGTCCTATAGAGAAGGAAAGGAATTTTACATGGAAAGGAACCATAAATCTCCCTCTCACTTCCTCTAGGAGGAGATGAAATGGGTGATACATGGTAAAAGTGAGCGTCACTATGAACAAATTTTTGAAATACCCCAGGCAAAACTAAATTGGTGACACTTTTTTTTTTTTAATCTTTGATTAAATTAAGAAAACACAATTGATTTAGTAAGAGAGAATTATAAGTGGGGTATGCACCCACTATTAACAAAAGAAATAACCATCCACTCCATTCAGAGGAGACCACCATTTTGTATTTTTATTTCCTAATATATAATATAAGACATATTTGTAATAGCAAAAATAAACAACTCTAGAATCTAAACTAACATACATTATTCAAAATCAATCAACCAACCTCATTTTTTCTTTTTATTTCTCATTTTTCACTCAAACTCTAATGATATTACTTTTCTTGCATAGGCACCTAAAAGAGAAAATACAAAAACTAATAGTTTAAACCATTTTATAAACTATCTTTGACTAATAATATTAATTTAACATTTGCTTTTCTTTTCTTATAAAAGTACTTTCCAGTAATAAGCACATTGCTAATTGTTCAGCAAAATATATGAAAATCATGGTATGGAGATAAAAGTGGGGAGACGGATGACGTATTGAGTTAAATTGGATGGTTTAGTGTAGGATCACATGTTTTAACCACATTCACACACCAGTTGGAGAGATGCTCTGGCTTATAAGACAACAGAATCCAAAACTTCTAAATGTCATTCAAATTACAAGCATACCACACGATTTTAATTGTCATGAAAGCAATATATCATCAAATACATGGCGCCACCATGTCTAAAACCTGACATTTATATCAGCAGATCTTCACCTCAACAAGAATCCTGGATATCTTCTACAGATGTTAATAGGAGATAAATAACTCCGTGTAATCATTTCGTCCTCTTAATAATGTGGACTCCACTGTCGGTATCCACAATGTCACTTAGTTCACCAACTTTAAGAGCAAGGGTTGCATCTTCAAAAGGCTTCTGCATCTGCCCACGACCAAAAGAACCTGCACCCACCAAAGTTATTTCAGTTTAATTGGTAAAATAAGTGACGAAAAATGTATACATGTATGTCACTTAAGATATGCATATCATGACTGAATGCAGATCCCCAATCCAATATGACGAAGGGTGAGCTTGGTTATTCATCTAAAGCTCTACGTTACGTTTTTGCAAGATTAACATCAAAATTCACAAATAACTAGTAAGCAACTGTTAGTTACTTCAAAAGTGAGTGACATGTCCACTGCTCCGTATACTCAACAACTAAAAATGAATAACTGACAAGTTTGTTGTTCAAAGGAACTGCATTCATGAAGACACTGTTTACCTTCACAACCAGACAACGGATCATACTAGACAGTTACAAAGATTGAAAGATTCGTTGTTGTAAGAGATTGAGTAAAGTAGCCCTTAGGATCACATACAAGCAAATATTTGATCCGCTTACATTTACGCTGGCAGATGCGGATTGCCACAGAAACATCAAGAGGGCCAACAAATATATACCATCACAACATCAAATCAAAAGCTATTTATGTAAAATGATATGGAGGAAATTTCATATAAAAGAAGAAAGAAAACACAAACGTGATATTTATGTAAAAGCTCACGAAAGTGTGTAAGATGACACATAAAAAGTGGCATTGGTGAAATCTGTTCTGATACACAATACGAAATGTTATTGAAAGTTCAGATTGACGTTCTGTTAAGAAACACAAAAGAAACAAGTGGCATCAGCAGATTTGGTGCCACCAAATGAGGCAGCCATGTAAAGTGAGATAGTAAAAGAGCATCACAGCAAGTATGAATAATACATAATGCATGTAAACCTACCCAAACTTTTGACATTTAATGAAAACTTTTATTATACGGATTACCAGAGTAAAACTCAAATTCTGATTTAGAAATACAGCCAAAAGCGCCTATGCAACTACATCTATGTTTTGCTCATACAATTAAGCTCATAAATCTTGTTCTGTTTTGTTACATTACAGTACACTAACAAGAAGTCCTCAGATATCTAAAGACAACTCCATAAGTCAAGCTACCAAAGCAATACTTGGGAACTATGAAGCCTGGATACCTGCTACGACAAGGGATACAAGACGACCAAGAATATGGGAACAAGACAAAATTTTGAAATGTAAGATATGAAATGTTTTGGATGCGTTAACAAAAATTATGAAATATTTTATATAGATTCAGAATATTGGCAAAGAAAGAGACAACGATTCTTTCTCATTAATTAATAACTATAACGATCACAATTTACAAAAAGGATATTTGTGATCAAAACAAAGCATGGTAAGTCATGGGTAATAAAAACATGTTTTGTACACCTCAGAACAGCCTACAATGCACAAGCATTGCTGCTAAATTACTATTTAATGCTAATAATATCATTATCCTCCCTCCATTACCATCATCCGGGAAACGCATAGCTTCTAAGTTTGATTAATCAAGAGAGAATTCTACCAATTCAAGAATCTCAACACCATTATCACATGAATATATCTCCACTAATGTCCCACAAACCTTGCCTCTCATTTTTTACATAATACATATCTGTTTTAAATCAATTTTGATCCTCTTCAAAACAATGAGATAAGAAGTATGTACTCCTAATTCCACACCCAGCATGAAGAAGAATATAAATGCTCAAGATGCTTTAAGGCTCGTATTTCGGAAAATATTCCGGAGTATCAAAGCCATAACCTAGAAAATAAAAATAAAAAGATAAAAAAAGATGTTATGCTTTTTCCGATACATTGGAGTGAGTACTGGAGAGACATACTTTCCCATGTTTGAACTGGGCTTCATAGTTTGGGAATAAACAACAGGACTAAAAAGAAATCACGAAGTCACTTAAAGACAAGTTGACTGTGATTCTGCACTGAGATTTAATAATAACAAATCTAACTTAACAAACATTTTCCGATAACGAAAAATATTAACTCAATCTTACGATTCAAATTGCATAATTGGCCCAACATTCGGATCACCAATACCGCACCTCAGAAGCATAAATTTTAAATACTAACACAATTTTCAATTATCAAGATTCGTCAACAGAATACTGAACGCTCAAATCCGTACACAATAAATCCAAATGCACTTTAATTTTATATAAAAATATTAGTATTATTATTACGGAGATAGTTTGCTCAGAACTGACCGAGATCACCGCCGCGCTTGGCGGAGCTGCAATCGGAGAAGCGAGATGCGACGTCCTCGAAGGTTGCTTTGCCCGAAACGATGTCATCGCGAAGGGCCTTGAGCTGAGAAACCGCAGCTTCTCTTGTGGTGTTTTTAATTATGCGTCCTTCTGGATCCTTCCACGACGCCTTCCTTCTAGACCCTTCGTGCTTTATCAGTATGTGCGAAGCCCTAATCTCACCGCCACCTTTTGACGACGACATCTTCACCTTCTTCTTCCGGTTCTCCTTCTCTGATCGATCCGCCGCCGCTGAGGTGGACGCCTTCTTCCTCTTCCGATCCGACTCAATCTTCGCCGCTCCGGTCACCCTAGCTCCAGAGAGAGAACGAAACTACGCGAGCTGAACGTTCACGCTTCACGCTCCGGTATTTATAGAGTGGTCCTAAAACAAGGGTCACTAGTGTTTGTGGACATCTGAGACGTCCGTTTGAGATCCATCGTGCGGGTCAGATTCATTGTCGCGCCTTTGTTGTGCGAAGAACTGAATACCCTAAAGTGTTTCCGCCACGTGTCTCCATATAACTGGTCTTTGCTACTGCTTAATGATGATTATGCTCTTCTTCTCAGAGGGCATAAATATTGGGGAATTCCAACGTCATGTAGAGCTATTCCCATGTATTTGTACTGACAAAGATAATGCTCTCAAATAAATACATAGATAGTGAAGCGCGGAGCAGTTTCGTCCGGTCATTTTATCTACTTTGCAAAAAAAATCAAAACTTATTTATTATTGTATATATTACAACATTTATGACTAGACTTGTATGAATAAAAAATAATATCTTAACATAATTATTCTATTTCTAGATCATTGATAATGCTGGTGGTGATTAGTTAAATTCTTTTGCTATTAAATAAGTGTTTGTTAAAAAAGGAGTCAGTTACAAAAATAAGTTTCTATAAAATGTGTAAATATAAATGTATAATTTTTTATATATGAAGTAAATATAATTATGTTTAGTTTTATTCAGTTTTTTAAACGCTAATAATTAGTATTATGAACTTTTGTTCTTGATCTTGAAAAGAATTATTCATTTTTGAAGGATTTAAAATGATATAATAGAAATTTTATTATTTTTTTATCTTTTAATGGGAAGAATTATGATCAATTGATGTGATCAAGTGAAAGTTATTTCTTATTTTGAAAATAGGACTTATATTATCTAATGGTTTGGTATTAAGAAGAGGTGAATTAATTTTAATAATTTTTTTTTGAGTTTTAACTTTTCAAAATTCTTTTTAAAGTTCAAAATAGTATGTACTTATAAATTAAATTGAGATTGACTTAATAATTAAGTGTAACAATACTAACAAATTTAAGAAAAGAAAATATAAAGTAATTTATATTGGTTTGGATTCATCCATTATACATCTAATTCCAACAATTTAACCTTAAAATTACTCGTTCCACTAGTTTTCATAAAGTTATATAAGAATCAATTTTTCAAAAAAATTAAGAAAATATACAATAATCATTTATATCAAGAGAATATAGTCATTATTAACTCTTACAACTTAACGGGATATATAGTTTATCAACTCTTGATCATCAAGTATAAAAACACTGAAACAATCCAATTACAACACCAAAGAAAACTAAGAAAGATGTTACCGATTACACAACAAAAGCAGTCACATGATCAACATACACAACCTTGTTTCAAATATTTGTAACACAAATATAAGTATAGAAAACACTTATAATTCTCAAAAAAAGATTTCTTTAAATACTTGTTAATTTGTATTTGAAAGATGGAGCCAAGTACTCTATTTATAAATTTGAAAATCACTTCTTGAAAATAATATTTCACACATTTAATCGGTTATGTTAAGTATTAAGCAATTATTCTTTGCAAATTAGTTAAAGATAATTTCAATTTTAATTGATTAAAATGTGTATTAATTGATTAAATTTGCTCTTTATTTTTTTAAACTCATTTAGTCCATTATGAAATATTGTAATCAATTATTATATTAAGAACTCTAAAAACACTAGAATTGGTTCATTGGTTTAATCTATTGATGAGACAATTGATTATCCAATTTTGAATCTCATCATAAAGAGTTTAATTGATTAAATAAAATTGTTATTGATTATTTTGTTTTAAAAGTTTTTTAAAAAAAATCCCTTTTTTAAAAACATTTTTACCCATTTTAGATTTTTTTTTTGTTGATTTTATGAATACCTTTGTGTGAGAGACTTAAATAACAATTACATAAAACATAAAAACATTTTAGATACATCTACAACATCATCTTCATTCTTCATCATCAAAACACCATCTTTTGGAGTTTGAGCATCTTCAAGTTTTCAAGTCTAACATTATCATGACTGAAATTAAATATCCTGGTGATGTTGTAACCAATACACAAGAGTTAGTTTTCCAAAAAGTCACCAAGAAAGATAGGAATACCTTGTTCGTCATTCACCAAAGTGTTTGATATGCATGCCTTTATTAGGGATAAGAACTTTGAGGAAGCAAGGTATATTCTTGTGAAACATCTCTTGAGGTGTTGATAAATTAGAGAAGGTGAAGTTGTAGTCCTTGAGGAGGTAGTATAAGTTGTTGCATATGAATGGAAAAAAATATCGCTAAGTATTTTACTCGAATTCTAACACTCACTAATCAAATGAAGAATTATGATGATAAAATAGAAATTAAACACATTTTTATAAGATATTGAGGACATTAACTTTGAAGTTGGATCACATAGTTATTGTAATTGAACAAGTAGCCAATATTGAATGATACAAAGTCAATGGATTGTAAAGAATTCCTGAAGCACAAGAAACTGAACTCCAAATACACTAACTCTCAAATCAGACTTTCAGACATCAAAACGGAACCTAAGTGAAATTAGGAAAAATGAAAGAAACTAAAAGAAAAGGGAGAATCAGGATCATGGGACATTAAATTTTGCATCTAAACCACAATAGAATTTTGAAAATTTAAACAAGAATGTCACACCCAACAAGGAAGGAAAAAAGAGGCTTGATAGAAAAGACACTTAAATGTTATACTTTTCAAAAGTATAGTCATTTTGCTAAAGAATATAAATGAAACAAGGTGCCAAGAAATGATGATGAGACTCAATTTGTATTAGTTGGAAATTTTAATACTAAAACTATGTTATTCATGTCAATAACTACTTCTTATAAAGAAGAAATATATGTGGTATTTAGGTATAGTGTGTTTGAATCATACTATAGGCGACAAAGAATGGTTTGTTTCTATGAATGATAAAGTGAAAAGTAGAATCCAGTTTTTAGATAATAAGTCTGTGAATGTTGAAGGCATGGGCAAAGTTATGATTCAAAGAAAGGATGACCAACAAACTCTTTTTAGTGATGTTCCTTATGTTCCCAACATTAAAAATAGTCAACTCAACATAGGATAATTACTTGAAAAGGGGTGTTCTATACACATGGAGGATAATTGCATGAACTTTATCTACAAATAGAACTTTTAAGATTGAACTTCAAATTGGGAAACAAAAGCTTTTCACAACTATAATTAGCGACAAGACTTGCACGAACATCATAGATAGAGTAATTTGAATTTCAGAAGTTTAAGTGACTTCAAAACTAGAAAGATTGTACATGATTTTCCGAATATTGATATTTTAAAGAAATAATGTTCTAGATGTTGTGAATTTCAACAACCTAAAAACTCTTTATATTTAAGATGCATAATAAATCAAACGAAAAATTAGAAGTGATTTATTACAATACATATAATTTGAGGTACATTCTTTAAGATGCCATAGGTATATTGGCTTTTTTGTATTAATGAATTTATTCCATGAATTTTGATCTAGTTCATCTAAAAGAAAAAAAAAAAAAAAAAAAAAGGAAATGTTTGACAATTGTAAGAAGTTTAAGTTGTTGAGTGAAAAAATAACAGTAAAGTTTCAAAGATTCTAAGGACTAATGGAGGTGTTGAGTGAAAAAACAACGATAAAGTTCTAGAGATTCTAAGGACTAATGGAGGTGGAAAGTATAACTCCAATGAATTAAAGGGTTCTGTGGTAAGGAGAGAGTTGTATATGAAGTGATTGCATCGTATACACCACAACACAATGGTGTTAGTTAGAAGCACAATGAAGGGAAGAGATATGCCAAATTATTTATAGGAGAGGGAGTCTAGAACATTCTTGGACCTTAGGATGCATGCTCTAAGGAGGTTGTAACGTTCAATAATGTGAAAGGTTAAATGATCATAATCGTTAGATGGAAACAATCTAATGATAGACAATGGTGTTGCTTGCTTAGAGGGGTTTCAATTTTTATTATAAATTGGAGTGGAGTAAAGGTTGGGGACCATTTTTATTATTCCATGTTTCGTGAGTTGTTGTTTAAGAGGCGAGAAGTGTATCATATCATTGAATATTGAGGTTAGGGTGTATTTTGTTTTAAGATCAACTTTTGAGAATTTTTTGAGCTTTTAGGTGGGCTTTAACGATTCAGGTAGATAGAGTGACGTCTTGGAAAGTGTTGTTGTTGATACAAGTATGTCTAGTTCAAGCTGGGAGGGATTTAAGGTGAAAACCTTGAGGAGAATGTCAATGATTCTCAAGTTGATAACAATGCGGTAAAATGTGTCGAGAATGACATGCCTTTGAGAACAAGCTATGAATGGTTGGATTCAAGTATGACAAAGAATTTTTCAAAATACATGTGGTTATTGGTGTTACATTCATTTACAGATAGTGTAAACATATTGGAGCAGTGGCCACCAGATGAAGTGATAAAATTTTAAAGGTGTCATGTTGTGGCTAATGTATGTTATGGCTGAGAGAATTCACTGGATTATATCTTATATTTTTTTCTTCCTTGATATTCGATCTTTACGTTTACTTTCCTTTGGATGAGTTCATCATGGACCTATTACGAGTGTTAAATGTTCCTCTCACATAATTGCACCTAATTAGTTAGTCCTCTTTGCAAGCCTTTCGAATTTTATGTACGAAACTTAACCTAAAAGTCACCTCCCCCCCACCCCCCCGCCCAAATGTTTCCTCATTTCTATGGTACTAAGTCAAATGATTTTATGGGGTGGTTATCACTGATCAGTCAAGTAGGCACGTCCTTGTTTGTCTCATACACCTCATCATATAAGAACTTTTAAGATTGGTTTCTTTAAGGTTTTGGTGGAGTTAATTGGTTGTTAATATTGAAGTTTCTCTTTTATTGGACAAGGGATTCAATGAGGTATCACACATGTTTGAGATCGATGTTGATGACTGAGGATAATCAGGAATTAAATGTGTTGTATCAACTACTCCGAAAGCTTGTCATTCAAACATTTGTAGAGTTTTCATTTCACCTCGTCGTAGAATTGATCTTGAAGGTGCGTTTTCAATTTATATCCTAAGTTTCTTGTCATAATTGAAATAAGGCACTTAGGCTACTACACTTTTAAGTATGAAGAGTTGCACCTTGACTATCAATTATAACCTTTAGCCTAGTGTTAAGCGCTTAATCCAATATATCTAAGATGTATGAGGGGATGCCTGCAAAGACACTCTGACGGGCTGAAGCAAGCTCCACAGGCATGGTGTGGTAAAATCTCTCAATATTACTATTTTGTGGTTATCAAGCTTCAAATTCAGACTCTAGCTTGTTTGTCAAAAAACAAGAAAGGTTGCATTTGTTATGTTATTGTATGTGGATGGTATGATAATATCAGGCAATGATGCGAAGTTGAAAAGCTTCAAGATATGCTTGCCATCAGATTTGATATCGAGAAGTTGGGGGAGCTACATCACTTTCTTGGCTTAGAGGTGACAAACTTGGCAAGTGGTATCTTTCTTTCTCAAGAAAGTTATGTCAAGAAGTTAGTTGAACGATTTGAGTTTAATCAAAGTAAAAGGTGTTCAACTTCACTAGAGGCAAACATGAAGTTAAGGCGTGAAGAAGGATCACTTTTAGCCAATTCGTAGCCTTACCGTGCTTTTGTCGATAATTTTCTATATTTAACTATCACAAAACATGATATTGCCATTTCCTTTTCAATTGATTTGGTTAGCAGATTTATTGAGTCACCGAGAAAACCTCACATAGAAACAACAAAAAGGATTTTGAAATATGTCATCGCAACTCTTGACAAGATGTTATTTTTCAAGAAGAAATCTACCTCCTCTCTAGTTGGCAGAGACTTAAAAGATCGAAGGTCCATTTCAGATACGTATTTTTTAATGGCGGTATTAGTATTTCTTAGTATACAAGAAAAAAAAATCAATTTCCTTGTCAACTACAGAGGCAAAGTACAAAGTTGTTGCTCAAAAATACATTTGACTTCAAAAACTTGCCAATGATCTATATCATCCTATAACTAAGCCAACTGCACTTTTTGGAGATAATCAAAGTGATCCAAGCTCACAAATAATCCAGTGTTTCACGTAATAACCAATCATATTAAGATCGAGCATCACTTTATTACAAAAAATATTCTTGACAACAACATGGATGTACTGAAAATGCAAAGTGAGAAAAATATTGCCGACATTTTCACAAAGTCGCTTTTCAAGACTATATTTGAATTCCTTCGTACGAAACTCAACTTAATATCCAAAAGATCACTTTAAGAGGAATATTAGAAATAAGTTTAATTTTTTGATTATATATAGAATAATCTAGATATTTCTATGCATTACTAAGTTAAGTAAAACAAGTTTAAAATTATCTTATAATTATCTTCAAATTAACTATGAATTTAAAATGTTCTCTTAAATAGTATAAATAAACTAGTTCCTTATTATTTGTAAGAATTCAATTGAAAAAGCAAAAATTCTTTAATAAAAGTTACTTTCCTATAACTTCTTTTAAATCATTCTCTTTTATTTTCTTAAGTTATTTTTCTTTTGATTTGGTTGTTTAATCTTGAGCCAACAAATTTTCTCTTTTTTTTTTTTTTTTTTTTTTTTTTTTTTTTTTTTTTTTTTTTTTTTTTTTTTTTTTTTTGTTGTTCTTTTATATTTTAGTAAAAGAGTTCCTAATAGAATTATTTATAATTCATTCATGAAAATAATTAAAAGTTGATTGAATATACTCAAGCGATTTTTATTTAAAAATTTTCGATTGAAATTAGAAGAATAGAACTAAATTACTTATTATATTTTAATAAAATTTTATATATTTAAAATTAATTAGCAATTAATAAACACATTAATATTTCTCTTTAAAGTTATTTTACGGTTTGATTTAATGTATTTATAATATATTTATATTTATCATGATAAAAATTTTGATTTTTGTTTTTATTGTAGAATTATGTAATTTATTTATAAATATGAGATGAATTTAGAATTATGAACATGATAATGGTTATAAATAAATTTAAAATATATTCTTTTATGACAAGTTTACAAATTTCCTTTTTTAAAAAAAAAGTTGTTTAACAATTTTATGATAACAAAATGTCATTCAACCCCAACTACATCATATCAATTTGATTTGGTTCGTTTTTTACATTGGACTAAAATTGAAACACATAATTGTTAGGTTGGGTTAAGATAACCTTTTAATGAAAATCCAAATTAAAATCAAGCCACTAACATCCCTAATATTTAATGTTGGGAGATACAATTACTATGTAAAATTTGCAAAGACTAATAACGTTGAACCATAATTTTTTTAGGGCACAAGATTTTGTTTTATAATTTTATCTTTAGATTATTTTGTAGTTCATAACTCCATAGATGATATATTAGGATTTTTTTTTTTTACTTATTTCGCTTACTTTTTACCTAAAAACTTCTATGAATTATAGTAAAATGTTAATGAAACTCAATTTTTTTTGTTATATTAAAACATTCCAACCAATTCCAACCAATTCCAACCAATTAGTATTCAATAGCCTCTAACACTTCATTCTCAATAAAATTATAAAAAAAATAACAGGTACGTGAGTTCACCATATCAAACTTAAAATGTATATTTAATTCGGATTCAAAATTTAAAGGCGTATTTATTTGCATCCATTAAAGTGGATGTAAAATGCCATGTTATAATAACTTTGAAAGAATTTTGTTCGCAAACAAAAAAAAAAAATTATATAATTATGATAATTTATTTGAGTGTTTTATTATTATTATTATTATTATTATTATTATTATTATTATTATTATTATTATTATTATTATTATTATATTTTTAACTTGTTTTCCATTTCCTTTCACTTAGTCTAGAATATTTTATTTTTCACTCTTTCCCTTTATACACTATCCAGATAAAAAAGAGTAGTATGGTGGATTCGGGTTAATCCAATACATCTAATCTTATTTATTTAATTTATATCTTTTATATTATTTGGCGGTCTTAACTATAAGTGTGATTAACAACTTCTCATATTTAGGTTTCGAGAAAACATTCTTTATCTAAATTATGAGATTAAAACAGCAATATAAAGATGTGAACAATAATTAATTAACTCTGAGGTTTAACCGCCTATATCCATGAATGAATTAATAAAAATACACCTTTTTAAGAATAAGCTTTATAAAATGTTTGAACGACTAAAAGCAACGTGATGAGATGAGGTTTTTGAACTACTAAAATTAGAAAAATCTGATTATCGCGCTAAATTATTCGTTCACATAACAACGTAGCTAACCTTAACGAATATAATAACTCATTGAATTTTTATTCTTTCAATCTTCTTTTATTTACACATAGATCTTTCTAACATCAATCAAAATCAATATGAACTTAAGATCTAGATATTTCCTTAATTTATGTTTTTTAAATTTTCAAATACATAACTTTAAGTTTGTTTTACAAAAGTTGTTTTTAGACCTTTTTTGAAAATATAATTATAAAAAGGTACTTTTTAAAATATCTCTACCTATCAGTTTAGATAACTAAAATAACTAATCATCTGAGCCAACAAATCTGTATTATGTATTATTTACATAGCTTAGGCAACAATTCTGTATTATGTATTATTTACATAGCTTAAGACCGGTTAGATCATTATTTTGTTATTTATTCTGTTTGCAACAAGTTAAAACAAGGCAATTGTTGCTTCCTGCACCGATTGTTTTCTGATTTTAATAAAATTTTAATATACTAATAATATCTTTATTATTTTTATTTTAAAATTTATTTATTTAATAATTTTTTTATCTTAACAAATTTTTAATATATTAATAATATCTTTATTATTTTATTTTAAAATTACTTATTAAATAATTTTTTTAAGAGATATAAATAAATACAATACAATAAAAAAAATTTGATAAATATTAAAAACCTTTTTAATAAATAATAAAAAATAATCTTATAAATAATAAAAAATATCTGTATTTTTTTCAACCAATCTCAAAATTAAATTAATTATTACAAAATTAAATATTTAAAAATAATATATTAACCTGAATTTTTAAAATTAATCATATTAAGTTATCAATATCTCAATAGAATCAAACACCAATTCTTTAAACTAATTATTATAAAACTAAATATTCAAAAATAATATATTAAATTAAATTTTTAAAATAAATTATATTAAATTATAAATATCTCAACAGAATTCAATATCAATTTTAAATTTTATTATTGTCAAAAAAAACAAAATATAATTAAGATGTTTCTATGAGTGTAAAAAAAAGAAAAAAAATTTAATACATAAATTTTAAAATAAAAACAACAAAGATAATCCAACATCAATTTTATTTTATTATTATTAAGAAAAATAAAAATATAATTGAGATTTTTATGTGAATGTTAAAAAAGAAAAATTATTTAATATATAAATTTTAAAATAAAAATAATAAAGATATTTAACTAACGGATTAGTTTAGCCTAAACTTACCTAATATGGTCATTAAATAACATATCCTGTGCTCATTTTTCAAAAGTATAAGCATTGATCATACTGCTCATGCATATGCTTCATTATTTGGTCATTATATTATTTGATCTTTCTCATGTGTTAAGATCTTGGTATTATTTTATTTTGTCTTTTACTATTTCTTATTATGCAGTGAATTAATTATTTAGGGCTAGAGCCATCCGACAGAGAAGTCAACGGATGGCCACCACTTGACTGAGACTGCACAAATCTCCCCACCCTGCAAAAAATCAAAAATACCAATTTGACCAAAACACTAATTCCGTCAATGAAACCCCTTCAAAGAAGCATAAAACCCTCCACCTAATTGCATGAAAGTTCTTGCAGGCCCAAAATTTAAGTAAAATGGCCACCAAAACACTCCCAGAAAACTTAGTAAACTAATCAAATCAATGTCCCCCTTTTTGCTCTCTCCCCCTCTCCGTATGTGCATGTTCTTTGCGGTGAAACAAAAGGAGCCTTATAATTTTTACCGTTAAAATATGCTAGCTTAAGATTTAGTTCTCCCGTAAAACTATGGTCCCAATTTCAACCTTTTTGCACTCTGTGCCCCTACGATGTTACCAGCTCCCCACTGAGCTGGAACATCATGCAGATAGGGGCAATTGGAACCATTTCGGCACCCTTTTGAGCTTTTAAAGTATATACATGGTTTCTGGATTTTGTGTTTCACTTCTCCCTGTTTAAAGTTATGTACCGGTTTCATATCTTGGAAGTTACTATGACGAATACCTATGAAAGAGTTCTGCATATCTTGCTTATCTGCACCATGTTGCCTGATGAGGTTTTTATAGTAGTTGGCATCCTTTACAGCAAATGCTGATGAACCTGTGCTTAGTTTATAAGGCAATGTACTAGCAGTGGATTGCACCGGATTCACAACAGCATGAAAGTTCCTGGAAAAGGGTGGCAATGGACCACTGCTTAATTCACCAGAACATATGGACGCCACTGCTGCGGCTCGTTTTGGCCCAGATGACAGAGCTGTATCTTGCTGAGGCTGAGTATTTAAAGCAGGGGATATTCCACTTGACACATGGTGAATTTGATTGCTAACAGACCTGGGTATATGAGATGCAGGTGTATTTGTGAGCAATGAAATAGGGGGTGTTACTGGCTTACCAGATACAGGCATAGAAGATGGTACTGACGCAGTAACTGGATTATCATGAGCAGAAGACAACAGTGAAACTGATGGAATTGCAGGCACTGACAGAGTGACTGGCTTGTCAGGAGTAGGATTCAATACTACAACTGATGGATTCGCAGTTTTCAGCCCAAAAGGCAATGAACCCACTGCACTTGTATCTGTCGCCAGAGAAGCTTTCACATTAGTAGGTGCAGACAACAGAACTGGAATGACAGGCTTAACACCAGGAGTGGTATCCACAGTACTTGTGGAAGCACTTATCGGGGTAGCTGCAGTTCTATGTTCATTAATCAACTTGTCGAGTATTTTTGGATCATTAAATATTTTAACCAGTAAATCCATATCAATCGGGGACCCTTGCTCAGAACTCCTCATCATGGTTGCAACAACTGAAGCTGCCAAATCAGCTTCCAAACCAGAAGATACCCCACCCAAGGGGATCCCTGTACCCCGATCCGAGAAATCAGTATAAGAGGCGTTAGAGGGTAAAGTAGTGGAAGTTTCAGCAGATATATATGGCAGAGGGTTATCCGACTGCACATTGGAGAAAGGATTCCCAGCTACTGCCACTTCAGGTAAAATATCCATAGATTCTTCCTCTTCAATGGGAATGATAGGGATGATGGGAGTAAAGTCGTCATCATAATCTTCCTCTTCTACGTCCAAAGAGACAGAAGGGCTAAACACCCAATCGCAACTCAACAATGTTAGTACGGAACAAAAAGAAGTACCACAATACTTTCTACACTAAGGTGCCACATTTTACCTAGGAGGAATGGCTGAAAGACGGGGATAAACAGCTTCAAGAACCCTATTTTCTCTTAGCTTCTGATTCTCTTTCTCCCTACTTTCTTCACCCGCTACAACACACCAGTTAGGACTGACAACAAACTGTGATATGAAAACACAGAAGTTGATATAGTAATAGAAGAATGATAACAAAAAAGTTGGAGATAATGGCTAAAAAAACTATATATATTCAATAAGGTTAGTAACTTTCAAAAGGAGATTCTAAATAACATGAGACAGAATTACCAGTGGAGGGCATTCCCATTTTATTGGGGAAATGCAGGAGAAATCAACCTTTGTTTGTTTTAGGAAATGACTGCTTTCAAAACCAGGGGGCAAATCACTAGGATCAATTATAGTGGGATTTGAATTTAGCATCGATGTCTTTACTTGAAGATGATCTTGGGAATGTTGGCCTACTTTTGAGGGGAAATCATCAGACAAAAACAATTTTACCTGTTAGGCCACAATTACTAATGTTACAAAAGAGAGACTGGTATACATCACAGATCGGTTGACATGAAGTTATATCACTACATACTAAAAAAAAATACTATAAATAAGCAATCACAAAAATACTGATATCTTGGAGTCTCATGAGAAGCACACATCCACAAATAGTAAATAAGAAATTCACTAATAAACAACAACATCATATAGTTTAAACAGAATAGATTATGAGAAATACAATATCATCCAAAGCACAAGATAAAGAATAATATCAGCTGTTGCAGCCAGTTAGATAAGCAGTTAGTTACTTAGAGATCAAAATGAGGAGAGACTCTAATCATCCTCTGTTACCTGCTTTCTGAAAAGTTTCGCTTTTAGGTCATTAATCAATACCAGAAGCCAAAACAAATAAGAATATTTAAATTCCAGTGATGAGTTCTATTTATCACTTCCATATGAGAATTCATTAATATGCTGTGATGAAAACAATTTTTCAAGGCTAGGACACATTTAAAACATATTATTTAGCGGAAAAGAATTCAATACAACCAGTAATGAAACAGAAATATCCAATCTAGTTCTATGCAAAGGTCAAAAAATAGAAGAACAAAACACGATAACCAAATCTTTCGATTCCGATGCTGAAATCAACCAATATAATTACTAATGTTTTATGAAAGTACAATAACATCCATACTAATATATCTATTTTCTTATTCTTAATGAGACCAGAGCATAAAGTTTCATAAAGGGATAAAAAAATAGAAAATTAACTTAATCGTGTAAAAGTCAATTTATCAGTCATTCTCTAATGCATCACCCTTTTTTAAATTTATTTTGCATGCACAACTTTGTACATACATAATACCAGTACAAGAGATAGTTGAGCAGAAAACATATAGAAAAGAAAATGTACTGTAAAACTCACTAGAAGTAGAAGGCCTAGCAGAAAGTGTTATAGAAAAGAAAAATGTAGCAGGCCCTGCTGGACATTGTAGCTCTGCCACTGTAAAACTCACTAGAAGTAGAAGGCCTAGCAGAAAGTGAAAAAACACGGGCAAGGTTGGCTTATGAGAGTCACAGCCACAGGGATTCACGAAGAGGGAAAAGTGAATGTAAGTGTGAGGTCAAATAAAAGACGCAATTTTGTGTTAACCCACTGAACCTCCCCTGTTTCAGGGGTACTTTCGCCCTTTGACTAAAAAACTTGGAAAGCAGCAGGAAAGCTTTTGAGTGCAATTTCAGTCACTATTCTGGGACCACAGCCTCTACTTCCCAAGCATAATGCACTGACATTTTAAAATAAAGGGGTGTCTGCTCCCCATCTTCACAGTTGGGGGAGATTAACAACTACAAAGTAAATAACAAAAGCCTTATTCTACTGAGATTGGTTACATGAATCACACTATATCTTCTGATAATTTGACCATAGTAGGATTTCCAACAAAAGACAGGATGCCATTTTACAGCTTCAAGTGGGAAGAGTGCCCACACTCAGTTATCTCAGCAATTGTGTGATTTAATACCAGGCAGTAAACAACAAAAGTCACACTCAACTAGATGAGGATGGCTAAATGAATCACCCAATGCCATTGGACAACTTGACTTAGTGAGATTTCCAAAAAAAAAAAAAAACAAAATGTCATTTCTGTCTCACATGGATACAACTTCTATCAACTCAGTTCTTTAGGAATTAAATTTATAGACAGACACAATCCCACTATAATCAATGCACACGTTAAGAAGGATTGACATGAGAAAAAGGATTGCAAAGGAAAATAAAAATGAAAAGGATTATTTTCATGGGACCCGCCAAAATTAGTTTCCATCAAATCAAACTTCTGTACTCTTATATAAATTTTGATCTATGTGATCCGCAAATCACCCAATTCCTCAACTTCAGAAAATTAAAAAACTCCACCATCAACCACCTAATCAGTCACAAATACAGTCACTACCTCCCCCACTAGCTACTCACTAAACCACATCATTTTTAGTCAAAGGGGAACTATCAAACAAAATTTTCTCTTCAAATATATCAAGCAAACGACACTAGCCGATGTTTTAAAACACAAATTGATTATCGATGGGTCACTAGTTGAATCAGAAGGTTAATAGTTGAACTACATGAACCAATAACAAAACAAATGCATTGGTCTAGTGGTAACTGATAAAATCGATTTTGTTAAGCTAGGGAACCTCCCTTGCTATCAATTTAAGTAGTTTCATTCAAGTGCGGAATCTAAAAGTGGCTTAGACCAATAATACTATGTGGAATCTAATAAGTGGTTTAGACTAATAACACTACCATAATACTACCTATTCTACCAATAATACTACCATAATACTACCTATTCTCAGTCCATCTATTCGAAACAACCAGTCCGAACCAGTTTTTAAAACACTAACACTAGCTTCAACACTTTAACAAGGCTAATAATGTAAAAATTATATAACAAACACACTACACATTAAAAGTTAAATATACATAACATAAAACATACAAAAAAATCAACATTAGTATATTCACCTTCCTATGAAGGTGTCCTAGCAAATCTTTCAAACCATAAGGACACTACTAAAACACTTTGGTATATAGTTTGGACACCATCCAGTATCATTCTGATTTTTCCATTTTTAGGACAAAATGATATACAGGACAGGTGTAATGTTTGTGATATGGCTTCTGAAATTAGCATTACTTAGCAAGACAATATTTTTGGTTCACCTTCCTATGAAGGTGCCTAGCATATCTTTCAAACCATAAGGACACTACTAAAACACTTTGGTATATTATAGTTTGGACACCATCTATTATCATTCTGGTTTTTCGATTTTGTTAGGACAAATGATATACAAGACAGGTGTAATGTTTGTGATATGGCTTCTGAAATTAGCATTACTTAGTAACACAATTTTTTTGGTTTGTGACCATGCACCTGTTTCTAGTAATACAACTTCAGATTCATGGTTCAATATTTAGTCAAATTACAATAAATTATATGATATCTTAATTTAATTGCATGCCTTGATCACATTTTACCTTTTCAATTCCTAGAAATGGTTTGGCAACATCACTCTAAGGAGTTTATTCCATTACCAAAATAATATTTTACTCATTATATACTCTTTTGCAGCAGCAGGTTATGAAATTCACCTAAAAAATCTATATCAGTAGTAATATAATCATGAAATTCACCTAAAAAAATCTATATCAGTAGTAATATAATCAAATATTCCTGTAGACAATTATTTTAATTACATCTGGGTAGTAAATTACGATGTAGACATTTGTTTCAATTACATCTGGGCAGTAAATTATGATGCACACAATCCCGTTAGTCAAGATCTCACTTTTATCGTTTTCTGTTTTAACTATTTCCTATAAAAGTTTTCTGAAACAAAAAACAAAGTGATCTTCTGAAAATTAAAAGTGAAAACAGAAAATAAAGAAAAAAAAAAAACTTTTCTCAGACTATTCAGACTCTAGGTTCTACAAAAATACTATACTTTCTAAGTTAATCGTTTTAGAAAAAGTGGGTCAAGGAAGGGCTGGAGCACATCTTCTACTGAAGCAGATAAGCCATATGTCACTTTGTTCTTAGTGAACAGCTGGACATGAGCAGTGTCAAGGCTACTGTCACCAGGACAACAACAGAGATTGACTGAGGAAGTGACAACTCGCTGATACTGTGTAACACAGCGGTAGTAGCAGAGCATGATGACAATGAGAACAATGCGGTCTAGGCTGTACAAATGCAACCACTATGTTTGAATTTGAGAATTCGAATCAGGGACAAACACAACATGCATGCATCTACCACTATATTAACAGCATACAATGGTGCAGCAACCAGCGGAAGCTACACACAAGGTTTTGCACTTTTGCAGTGTGCACTTATGCTGCCATTTTGCACCTCTATTTAACACCATTTCTCAGCTCTGTTTCAGAACACTTCTCAAGACTAGTTGTTCTGTTTCATTATGCTTATCATTGTCATTGACTTATTATCGGTTATTCCTTGACTGTTGAACTATGTCTTTAAGCTGTGATTTTTCTAGTACAGATGAATTTATCTTAAATCTTGAGCACTTTTCAAGTTTAAAGATAAGTCATTACAAAAACTAATTGCAAATTTTTAATCTTTAGTGTTACATTTTAGGGGTGATGAACTGCTTCCAACTGCATTCCAAGATTAACATTTGTCATCAATAAATTGTAACAAACTTTGATTAAATCTTAAGACATGGCTACCAGTACAAAAAAAATATTAATTGTATACATCCATGCAGATTTTGAATTAAAAAAGTTTAAGGAATTGTTTACTTTGAGAAAATATTTTACTTCTTGTAAGCACAAATAATTACAAATGCAAATCACATTACGTTTACTTTGTTTCTATTGTCAAATATTTCTATCAAAACCAATGTACAAGTCTTTCTTTTTATGTTAAACAATGCATAAGCCTTTATTTGTTGTTAAACAATGTATAAGTCTTTGCAAACAATAAAAGAGACGGCCATCATTTTCTAACTATTTGTGAAAATAAAATATGAAAGTGAAAAATCTTTTTATCAAACCAAACAAACCCTTGTTTACCAAGGAAAGAGAAGAACTAGACCCAAGGTTATCAAATAAAGGACATGGAAACTTCATAGATTTTAATCTGTAAAACATTTCGTTGTTGAGGGTTATGTCCACCAACTTCTGCAAGTTTCATATTAACTGCAATACTCATAATTTAGTATATAGCCATCATCAACTCCCAAGTTATAATGCACATTACATCTTCACTAACTGATTCGGAGGACTCACTTATTCAAGTTTCAAAGTTTTCTTTTGAAAGAATAGTTTCTTATATTCACAAGCAAGTAAGATTTATTGTTTACTTTTGACTGAAAGGTTTTTCCTAAATTTAATTAATCATAGCTTCAATTTTCTGTAATCTAACACTAATAAAGAACTTATACACTTAAATAATGAATTTTTTCCACTGGGTTATCAGAAAGTATTTTTTATTTCTCATGATGATTTTTCTGTAGTGATGCACTATTGAAGTACGTATACATTTAATTTTAAATAGTGACATTTTACCTAGATTGGAAATTTTTGCATTGAGGTTTCTCAGTATTTCTTAATTACTCATTTTCTCATTATTCTTATTCTCTCAGGATTTTGAATTTTCTGTAAACAAACATTATTAAGCATTCATAATCCATTCAAATTAATGAGATGTTTAAAAAACATATTTTAAACATTTTAAACTTTTCCATATGGAAGATTTCAAAGAGTATTCTCCTTCTTTATTATTTCCAATTTTTAATCAACAACTGTTTGCCTATCCAGGCATTTAATTAATCAAAATTTTAAAACAAATTACCTAGACTGTAATTTTTTCCATGAAACTTACTTTTTCATTTTCTTCTTCTTCTTCTTCTAAGTATCATTATTATACATTTATTATTGTTAAGATCGTCATTTTCCTTATCGTTTTCCTTATCGTTAGTATTTTCCTTATCGTTAGTGAGATGATTACGATTTTCATTATTATTATTAGTTTAATTATTATTATTATTATTATTATTATTATTATTATTATTATTATTATTATTGACAGCAGTGAAGCCTGTTTCCTGGATAGAAGCCTGTACATCAAATGTCAGGAAACATCGCAGAAAACAAAAGCGAAACACAAAACCAAATAGGGCTTACGAACGACACCGCACAGCGACAGCAAAGGAGAAGGATTTGAAAAAACGACAACAAATCACTACCAAAAAATGCCTAAATCAGAGAATCTTGGAGAAGAGATCGTCAAATGTATATACCTGACACAGGTTCCCTCCAGTAGCCCACGAAACCCGGTTGGATTTCCTCGCTCGCTTCATATTAAACCAAAACACTCAGATTCATACAAGAGATAGGTTAATATGAGAAAAGTAAAATCAAAACCATTAACCAAACGAACGAACGCGTCGCTTTCTATAACGAATCACGCGGCACAGAGAGAGAAACAGATAGAGAAGAGAGAGAGAGAGAGAGAGGGAGAGATTGGAAAGGGAAAAAAAAACCCTAGAAGGATATAGTGGCGTTTCGGGGGTGGTGGTTATCCTTATATAGAGTTTGACGGTGAGGATGAGGGTGAAGGGGCGTGAGATTAGGAAAATCTAGGGAGAGGGTGATGGTGGCTTCTCTTGGCAGTGACAGCGCATCAATGCAACACTGACGAAAGGATACCTTCAAGTGTGTGTGGTTGCGTGGGTTGGGTTGGGCCCAATCCATTTCCACCCACTTCGATTTCAAACAAAACAGCGGTGCCCACCGTATATGACCAATGCGCTTTTTCGCTCTGCTTTATTTTTTTCTAATATAAATTAAGCGTTTGCTTTGAGACCGAAGTGTCTGATTACAGTGGATAATCTTAAACAAAGAAGGTGAATTGCTGCTTTACGTTTCTTTCTCGGAACTGTAAAAATCTCTCTTCGGTTTATATAATAATAATATATAGCTTTGTATACCTTTCTTGTTCATTAAACTTTTTTTTTCATTTACATAATTATAATAATAATAATATAGTTTTGTTATATACTTTTGGTATAATTAATATATATCTCCCGAGAGTAAGGTTAAACCCCAAAGCAATCGGATAGTACTTTTCTTGTAGGGTAAATTTTCTTGAAAGAGTTAACAAGTAATAATCATGGTTCTTTTAAATAAATACTGTATAGTTTGATAATGTGTGATTCTTCTAAAAAATATACTAATTAATAATTTTTTTAAATAAATAACAGATAACTAAATTAAGGAAGACGGACTGAAATAATTTTTTAAACACACGAAGCATTTCATTGTCAAGGAAGAAGAATTGGGTCAATATCTACTCTAGTTGAAAATTTTGAAAGTAAGTGTTTTTTTCTTAAAAGATATAAGAGTTAGAATTGGCATATGAAAACAGAGATAATCTATATGAAAAAAATGAGTTTGAAAGAGGTAACGTTTTTTATTCTTTTAACGGTTTGTTTGGATTGAACGACGAAAAGTATATAAGAGATGAAATATGAGAAAAATAAATTTTGATAAATAAAATTGTAAGAGTGAAAATAAAAAAAAAAAAATGTAAAAAAATTTAAAAAAAAAAATTGAAAAATAAAATTATAAAAATAAAAAAAAAAAAAAAAAAGTGTAAAAAAGTGTAAAAAAAAAAAGTACATTTATATGATAATAATTTTTTAATATTATAAAATAATAATAATAATAATATTTAACTTTAATATTAATATTATTTTAAAAATTTTAATTTTATATTTTAAAAAAATAAATTGTCTTAATCAATAGATTAATATATTTTATAATGAATTAAATTTATTTTAAAGATAATTATTTAATTTAATATTTTCATAAAATTTTTAAAAATATTATCAATTAAGTTAAATAAATTAATTACATTTTATGTTTGACTATAATAATAAATTTGTAATTTTAAAATTTTATATATTAAAAAATATTAAAATATTTATTATATATATCACTCACAAATTTTTATAAACTTTTTTCTCAAATCTTACCATCTTTCTTTTAATAAAAAACAATCACACACTTTCATCTCAAATTAACTCAAATTCATTTCTTAATCTAAACAAACCTAAATCACACTCAATATAATATATTTTATTTTTTAAATGACACTTAATATGATAAATATACTATCACTTATTAAATGGTTAAGTTTTGGTGATTTTCACATAAGATTAAAAGGATTAGTTTTAGATAAATAATTTAGACTTAAACGAACATTACATTTGCACATAAAGTGAGAAATCTGATTTAAATGGTACCATAATCAATCATTAAACATTCGAAATTATTAAATTTTCTTCTTGACCTCAATTTCATTTCACTCTCTGCTAGTTATATTCAACATTATCAATACAATATAAATTTTATACAGACTCACTCCAAGTTTGTTACTATATTTTTGTTCATAAATATGACTTTTCTTTTTTTATTAATTGTCTTCATTTTTTATTATGGTTAAAATGATAAATTATTTTTTATTATTTATATGATAAATAAGAGATATTTGATAATGTGTGAACTATAAAATAATAATAAATAGTTTTAGGAGGAACACATTATAAATTATAATGATAAAATGACATAGAACATTGAAACTTTTTTGGATAAAAACAAAGTTTGCATGTAATAAATACTCTCATACCTTATTACAATTTAAATAACAATATGAATATTATATATATACCACAAATAATCACATATGTTATTTATGTTTTGTAGCGATTTAAATTGTTATATTTGAAGTTAATACTAAAGTTATTAATGAAAAAATATATATTTGATGGAGAATGTAACTTCTTTAAAATGGTAATATTTCTTGGTTTTGTTTATTTTATCAAGTACTATTGTGAATTAAATTATAAAGAGATCGTCATATCAATAATTATATTTGAATTACAAATAGATATAATTAAATTTCATTATTTAATTATAACAGCGATGTTTATCTTATGGTAAATGGTAATCTTATTAATGGAGTTAATAGTATCAAACAAGTTATATATTGACTAAAGTATACCAAAATTATAAATTATTATACTCATAGAGTTTATTTATTTTTTATTTCTATAACGAGGTGCATATAAAATTATGATAATTACGAGGTTGAGACATATATATTATGTTTGATTTGCTAAAAAAAATCATATTTCAATACTTCTTAACACATCAAATGTGTGTTCATTTGTAAGAGGTTAAAGGCAAAAATAACACAACAATTAAAAATGTTAACAACAATCACAAGAGAGACACCAATATTTTTAATATGGGAAATTCTCTCAATGTGAAAAGTAAAAACTTAGCGGCACAAGTCAATCAATCAACATTCACTAACATCAAATATGGATACAAGAGAGTCAGATTAAATACATAATTAATAACTTATAACCAGACAATACATCAAAGCAATAAGGTGTTCAGAATTGAAAGAATAAAAAAAGAGAAACATAAAATAGAGCAACAATGAAAAACTAATTTCTACAACCATAAACTTTCAATACATGATCCAAACAATCAAAATAAAGAACAATATATTGTGAACCTATTATTTAATTTTCAGTATGATCCAACTGTAAATGAAACAATAATTAGAACTTTTGTTGAAGTTACATGGTGAATATATGAACCAATTTTTTTATATTATTCTCTCTTCCTATTTCTCTCCTAAAGACTATGAAAATTAACACACACTCTTAACCTAAAATACCCCTTCCCCACTTAGTTTAAGTGAGATAAAACGGACTTAACAACTTTGGGCTTATTAGATACATAGTTGGAAGTTCAACTCAACACATCTCTCTTCTCGCAACTATGTGGAGGTGATTGTCAATCCGACATCTCACAATAAGATTTAAGTTTTTGTTAGTGTCTTAATTATCATATCATCACCATTTTCATTAATATTAACTTTATCCCACTCCAACAACTTAGCATCCAAAGCATTACGTATTAGTATCTAGTGATACCTTATATCAATATGTTTGGATCTAGAATGAAAAGTTGAATTCTTACCAAGATAAGTAGCACTTTCACTGTCCAAAAAATAATGGATAGTTGTTCTTTACAAAACTAAGTTCTTGCAATAATTTTTCCAACTATGGCAACTCCTTGCATGCTTCTATAATGACAATTAATTTTGCCTCTATAGTAGACAATGTAACCCATCTATGTAGCCTTGATTGCCAAATCATAACTCCACTTACAAACTTAATCAGATAGCCCAAATTGGACTTTACGAAATCAATGTCTCCAACCATATACGAGTTTGAGTAACCCATCAAACTAGGCTTATCATCTCCAAAACAAAACCTCAAATCACTAGTATCCTTGAAGATACCTCAAAATTCATTTTATAGTATTATAATGGTCTCTATTTGAATTTGACAAAAATTGACTAATTATGCCAAAAACACGTGCAATATCTGGTTTTATACATACTATTGCATAAATCAAATTGTCCACCACATATGCATAAGAAACTCTACCCATATATGTCTTCTCAACTTCATTTGATGGAATTTGTTTAACACTCAATTTTAAATGAGTTGTAAGAGAAGTACTTATTACTTTAGCTTTTTCCATTTTGGAATATATGCAACCTTTTTAGCGTAGTGCTCTTGTGTTAGTCAAATCATTTTTTCTATTCTATGATGCAAGATAGTTATACAAATAATCTTTTTAGCAGCTCACATGTCTTTCATGGCAAATGACTTACCCAATTATTTATTTAACTTGACAATCCTAGAAATATTTTCCCCAACAATAAGTATGTATTTAACATACAAAGGATAATAAAGTCATTACCAAAAAAATTCTAACAAATACGTAATGATAGAAAATAGTCTTTTAGTAGTACTGGTCACACATAAAGGACTCAAACTTTTTGTACTATTGTTGTGGAGCATGCTTCAAACCGTAAAAACTCTTTCTCGATCTACACACCCAATCTTCCTTACCTTCAACAAGAAAATCATTAGGTTGCTTCATGTAAACCTCTTCTTCTAGATTGCCACAAAAAAAAAAATTGTTTTTACATTTGTTTACTCAATGTCTAAGTCAAGGGTATGTAGCAACTAAACTTAGTACAATTTTGATGGATGACATTTTCACCATAGACAAGAAAATCTCATTGAAATCAACACTCTTTCTACAAAGCCTTTCACGACTAATATGGCTTTGTATGTAGAATTAGCCTCTTGCTTCACCATGAAAATTCACCTATTCTTTAAAGCTCTTATGACCTTAGGCAATTTTACCAAGTCATAAGTATGATCATCATGTAAAAATTTCATTTCATCTTGCTTTGCATCCAGTCATTGTAGTTTTTGTTCACCTTCTAAGGCTTACTCAAAACACTCAGGTTCTCCGCCACTAATCAATCTTACATACTAATTAAATTAATACCTGAAGGACAATTTTCTCAGCCTGTTATACCTGCTAGTACAAATTTGTGGTAGTTCAGGTGCATCATCATCATGTACCATATGATGTTCCTCTTAAGCATCATTAATCAGAACTTCTAATCCATCTATAACCTCTTAATCATCAACATCATCATGTTGCTTATTATTTTAAGCATCGGTCTTAGTATTATCCAAATTGTAAACAAACAATCGCATTAGATTACCATTAATTAGATTATTGTATTCGTGTAGTCTTTTCCACCTTGTTTATATATATCTTCAATGGTTTGTTTTTTTATAAATAATATATAAGACAAAAAAAGTCACTTGCAACACACTTAAAACATATTACAACTCAAACTAAGACAAATGATAAGATTAATCTTCAATACTTGTATCATTATTATCAATGTGGTTGAAGACCTCAAATACTCTATTTCTATTTTTAAGGATGTTTCAATATCTTATCCAAATTTTATGATTTTAAGCTTATTAAATATAAATGTTGTGTTTGGTTGTTTAATTAGCTAAATATTTGTTTCTCTTTTGTTTAAGTTAATTATCTACAAATATTAGGAAATAATAAAAATTTTCTATACATAATTGTCAACATTTATATTTCCTACAATATACTTTTGGAGAGATTCTTACTAAATACAGTAAAACCATATTTTTTTTATTTCATATCTCGCTATTATGAAGTTTTGTATGCTTTTTAGAGACATTGTTAGTGATCATATAAACTAAAAGACAACAAAAGATACTAAAATAGTAGGTTAAACTCTAAAAATGGAATTAAATAGTGAAGACAATTTTTCTGTTGTTACTTTATTTAAAGATAAAAAAAAATTATACTAAATCACAATATATCTAATTCTCTTTTAATATATCTTTAAAAAATTTCACAAGTAACAACAATAATTATAATACGTATAGGCTAAGTTACTCCTATTATTAACTTCTAATATTTTTTAAGACTAAAAACCATAAATATTCTAAATTATCACTTATAACTACAAAATTCTGAATAAGGAAAAATTCTCATAAAGAATAAATAATGATGTTTTTTAATTAAAGTAAAAATTTACATCATGAAAAATATTATATTGACTTTTTCTCAATCTAAAGATAACTAAGAATGGAAATAAAATGTGTAGAATAAACATGTACCAAATTGTGTAATTATTTTTTTGTATTATTCTTTTTCTTAAGTAAAATTAAAGTGATATGACTCTTCTGATTAAAATCTTTATACTAAATACTATTAAAGCAATTTTTCTCATGATGATTGAATATATGGTCATCTAAAATACTTCAAATAAATTTTGTATATTCATTTGAACTTTTCTTCTAAAAACTTTACATTATTATATTTGTCGCTAAATGTAAAGTAGAAACACAAAGTACAGTAATAATAAAGTATCATATAATAAATACTTTTCTGTTCTTACATATAATATATAATATGCTTTATTTAAATTAACCAATATATTTCAATTAAACATTGATAACGTAATTGAATATAACTTCATTTCGTACAACAATTTATTATAAAATAACAACACATTAAGAACTTGTTTGTGTATTTAGTAAACATACCACGTAAAAATATATATTTTTTAAATATATTTATCCAATAGTATAAAAAATTGTTAAGGTGATGGCATCTTTTAACTTCTATAAATTTTATAGGTCTAAAATCGCATTATTTACAAAGTTGGAGGTCATGATTCACTCTTGGTGGTAATTGTCTTTTATGATATTATTTTATTTGATCTAGTTTGCAACATATTATTCTCAAACTGGTAGTAAAATTATATAAGTTTGACATAAGAACACTTACATCTAAAAAATTATTTAATATATCTAAAATATACCACTCCGAATTATTTAATACATCTGTAATATATCATTAATAATCAAAGTTATTTACAAGGGCAACAGTGTTGATTGTCTTCCTAATTTAGGAGTTAGGATATATCAACAGTAACAGACATTCTTTTTTTACAAGAAGTTATTAGAAAATATAATTAAAATATATTTAAAAAGTTAAGCTTAAAAAAACACAGTCACAGAATCGCAATAATATTTATATTTTCCTAGTAAATGACAAAAATACCAGTATTAAAATTACCGAAAAGTAAAATTAAATAGCATAAATCGTCTTAAAAAAATTAAAAATAAAAAACTAAAATTACACTTAGACCGACCTATAACAATAAGCAAAATCTAAAAGTAGGAAGATTATAAGAGAAAATCGTCATTTTGAAGCATTGGAAACTGGTGACTTCACTTCAGTTCTGGTTACGTAGGTTTAGTTCTCGTTCATTGGATCAACGACGATTGATTCATTATTGAATATTTTCAACCATGAGAACACGAAATGCTGATCCCGCTTCTAAATCCGCAACCCCTAAGAAAACGCCACAGCCGAGGAAATCCCCTGCGGCGAAGCGCACCCCCGCCACCAAAACCAGAAGCACAAAGAAGAAAGAGGTCTCACCCGCACCCGATTCCAACACCGATCAACCCCTTGGTAAGCCTTTTATTTTTCCTCCTGTTTCCGAAGCTTAGTTTGAGAGTATAGAAAAGCAAGCTCAGTTCAGGGTTTTCATGTCTGTTTCATCGATGTCGTAGTAATTGGGGAATTCTTGTTTTCTTTTGTGATTTTGCTGTAATTTCTATTTATTTATTTCATTTAGGGTTGTCCTTGTTTGAAACTGTTGATTATTTTTCAGTGCTATTTTTTTAACCTAAACTGTTGTTGAAATTTATGACAGTGGAGCAGAAACCGGTAGCTAGTAGTAGCAGTGCAAGAACTGTGAAAAGGAAGGGTCCAGGGAGACCTAGAGTTAAGCCAATTGATACTCCGAATTTGGAAGAACAACGTGAGGCAGCAGCTGATGAAACTCCAATTGAAGACAAAACCGAGGCTGCTGAGAAAGTGAAAGATGTTGAAGTTGTTGATGCAGATAATATTGAGGGTGAGAAAGAGGGGGAACAAGGTGTTGGGTTTTCTGAAGAGAAGGAACAGAAGTCGATGGAAGTAGATGAACCTGTTGTTGAAAAGGGAAATGACATAATGGAAGTTGAAGTAAGTGCTTCACAGGATGTTTCTGTTTCCTTTCAGCGACTAGGGCGGCCCATTATGGACCTCAATATATCCGCAGATAATGAAGATTGTACTGGTGAAAAGGAGGGAGATAAAGGAAAGGAAGTGTTCAAAGATCAAGAGGGGGACAAAGGAAAGGATAAGTTGAAAGAACAGGAAGGAGATGAAGGGAAGGAAGAGGTGAAAGTGCATGAAGGGAACAAAGGAAAGGAAGAGTTGAAAGAACTGGATGGAGACAACGGAATGGGAGAGTTGAAAGAACTCGATGGGGAGAAAGTAAAGGAAGAGTCGAAAGAACTCGATGGAGAGAAAGACAAGGAAGTGTTGAAAGAACATGAAGCAGAGAAAGGTAAGGAGGAATTGATAGAACGTGAAGGAGAGAAAGGTAAAGAAGAGATAATAGAACAAGTAGGACATAAAGGAAAGGTTGAATTGAAAGAACAGGAAGTAGACAAAGGAAAGTTGAAAGAGCAGGATCCAGAGAAAGCAGAGGGAGAGGAAACAAACCTTTTTGGACATGAAGAGAACACTGAGTCTCTTGGTCTAGAAGTGAAAGCCCAGATGCAAACAGAAGATGCTATTAAAGATGGTGGTGAAGGACCAAAGAGTGGTGAAAAGTTAGATCTTCGAGAACAAGGGAAGGTGGAGCTTGCTGAAGAAGATCCAGAGGAAGATCCGGAGGAAGATCCAGAAGAACCTCTAGAAGAAATTGAGGCGTTGGAGGAGGAGCATAGGGAACTGGAGGCCATTGCAAATCAGCGAAAGATTAAAAAAGAGCATGAGATTTTTGTTGGTGGGTTGGATCGTGATGCTACAGAGGAAGATCTGAGAAAGGTTTTTCAGAGGATTGGGGAGATAGTTGAAGTCAGGTTGCATAAAAATTCTTCAACAAATAAAAACAAGGGCTATGCTTTTGTGAAGTTTGCTAATAAGGAGCATGCTAAGAAAGCTTTGTCTGAAATGAAGAACCCTGTTGTATGTTTCTATTATACCTGATTGTTTATTTCTTTGACTTCACAATCTTTTCTTTTGTGCTATGTTTTTACCTCCCATTGTTTACAGATACACGGTAAACGGTGTGGCACTGCACCTAGTGAGGATAATGACACATTATTCTTGGGAAACATTTGCAATACTTGGACAAAAGAAGCTGTAAGTGTACGCATGTTTTTTTTGTTGCAAGTGTTTACTTCCCTGGCGTGTTAACTTATTTCTTAACATATGTGTGGCAGATTAAACAGAAGCTGAAGGACTATGGTATTGAAGGGGTTGAAAACATTACGCTTGTCCCAGATGTTCAACATGAGGGCTTGAGCCGGGGCTTTGCATTTGTAGAGTTCTCTTGTCATGCAGATGCCATGCTTGCATATAAGAGGCTTCAAAAGCCTGATGTTATTTTTGGCCATGCTGAACGAACTGCCAAGGTAGCATTTGCTGAACCCATACGTGAACCTGACCCAGAGATAATGGCACAGGTGAAGTCTGTGTTTATTAACGGTCTCCCTCCACACTGGGACGAAGATCATGTGAGGGAGTTGTTTAAATCTTATGGTGAAATTGTAAGAATCGTGTTAGCACGGAATATGTCTACTGCTAAGAGGAAGGACTATGGATTTGTTGATTTTTTAACACATGAAGCTGCCGTAGCTTGTGTTGATGGCGTAAATAAATCAGAAATGGGGGATGTGGGATCAAAGGTATTCACTCTTGTTTGTTACTTGACTCTGATTTTACTTGCGTACAAAATTATTCTCCTTTTTTAGTGTTCTCCCTTCTGTCGGTTTTCAGAATGTAGGAAATCAACTTCAACTGCATTATTTTTAAACTATACTACCTGCCATCTCATTTTTAAGCAAAAAAGATAACACTTCAATTGTTCTCAAATGTAAGCAAACTTTAACTACTTATACTTCATTTAATGATATTTTTCGTAAAATATCCTAACTTATAATGTTTAGAGGAAAGGCATTTTAGGAAGAATATTAAGAGATTAATAAAATTTAATGTACTTAACTGCTTTTCTTAATATGTTTGAAGTTGGCTTTTTTTTGTTTATATATGAGAGAGGAAGTAGTATATTGGAAGAATTTGACTTTTAATAATTTAGGTTTCAATTTATGGGTTACAAACTCAAGAAGAGTCAATGTTCATGTTTGTTTCAATTTATTTTGGAGAAATAATAGCTTTTGAAAAATAGAGGGGTTATTTCCTTAGAAATAATCTGAATCAAACATGTGCCTTAACTCTTGCAACATTTATAGACGTGACTTAAACTTGTATCAAGTTTACATCATCCAAAATTGACATTTAAAAAACCTAATGGGCTGAAAACTTTAATATTTAAAATTTCTTTACCTTTTTTTTATCAATGTTCGGTTATAATGAATTTCTATTGCTTATTTCTTTTAAAATACTATTAAATAATATACAAGAATAAAAAATTTCATTATTTGTAATCAATATTTAAGTTTTTTTATTAGTATTATATAGTTTGCAAATATTCTTGACATTTTTAATTAACTGCAGTCACCGTTGTCTCAACTTCTTGTTATAATGGGTGGAGTGGAGGTTCTTTGCGACCTTACAATGTCCGTGGAATGTTTTTTTATTAACTGCAGAGTCATCATTTATTTTTATGTGTTGCTATTTTTTTATTTGGACTATGCCTGGACTATTTTTACTAAAGGTCCTTTTTTTCCTTTTGTTAAGTTTCTTTTTCTAATTCTGTAGTGCACATATGTTTCAAGACGGGAGTAGTTCAAAGATTCTGGGAAATCATGAATGTTTATAATAAATATGTATTTTCTGTTGAAATTGTTTATAGAATAGACTCTTACGAGGCTACGAGTCAAGTTTATAGACCTTTCACGAGTCTACATAGACTCTCGAGTTTGATAACCTTGGTATCATGAATAGTTAAGGTTAAAATCTAGCAGCCAAACACAATGTTCCACCTAGTCTGATTTGTCAACAACATGCATTTCTCAAATAGTGAGAAGTAGAAGTCCATGTACTTGATCATATTTTTGGTAATACTCATTTTCTTCCATTTCTTAGTGTAGTATGGGTCGACTGATTGGCAAAAGATATGAATATGTGGAACTCTAAATATTTTGGCACTAGATCCCCAACATCATGTTTTGCATCCCCATACTGTAAACTCTTTCATGATTGCTTGGGAAGTCCAAGAGTGAATCATGTCCAAGTAGGGTCAGATATTGGGGTTTCAATATTTTGTTACGTTTTATCGATGAAAATTTTTGCTGTACTTGGGTTTATTTAATAAAAGAGCGATCTTAACTATTGTCTTTAGAATCTTTCCTTAATGCAATAAAAAATCAGTTCGGCCAAGTTATCAAAATTGAGGGGTGATACTACTATAGAATACTTTTGGCTTTTCTATTCTTTTAAGTTCACATGACATTTTATTGGTCCACCTGCTACACCTTAGCAAAATGGTATTACAAAAAGAAAAAGGTAGCACTTGGTTGAAACTGCTTGTACCTTGTTGCCTGGTACTAATATACCAGTTCATCACTGTGGTGATGTATTCTTACTTACTACTCGCTTCCAAATAAATAGAATGACCTCTTCCTTTCTTAACAATCACATTCCTTATGCTATCCTATTTCTTGATGAACCTTTATTTCATGTCTCTCTTATGCCTGTGTGTGTTTTGTTTATGACGTGTTTCCTGGGTTGGACAAAATATCTGTAAGAGTTATCAAACGTGTTTTCTTGGGCTATTCTTGTCTCTAAAAAAGAGTATTAATGTTATTATCTAGAAACTAAAGACCACTACATCTCACCTTTTTTGAGGAGATTCCTTTCTTTCTCCTCTGTTCAAGATGCTAGTTTTGTATCACAAGTCTTACTTGTCCCATTTGTGGAACCAGTCATCTCCCTTTTGACATTCCAAATCCACTCACTTCTTGAAGTCCCTCTCCTCTTTTAAGCCTACCATAACTATCATCAACTCCTTTGATCACTTATTGATGCAAAACACGAGAGACTGGTGAGTTCTCTTTTTGAAGTTCTTAACCACCATCTACCCATACTACCAACACCCATAATGAACATCCTGACTAATCCATAGCTTTTCAAAAATTTACTCGCTCTACTTGAAAGCCTCATTTTATTAACAATTTTCTAAACTATCATCAATTGTCTCTTCTTTTTTCTCCTTTGTCTCATTCGTGTTCTCCATTTTGATCCCTACAAATGTACTTGAAGCACTTGGCCATCTTGGATGACAGGTCATGATTGATGAAATGCAGACTTTTAACCAGAACTAGACATGGGAGCTTGTTCCTCTTCCTTCTAGAAATAAGACAGTTGGATGTAGGTGAGTTTATGCTATCAAAGGTGGGCCAAATAATCAAATTGATCACCTTCAAGCAAAGCTAGTTGCCAAAATGTAGACACATATACAAAGTCTTGATTATTGTGATACATTTTAAACAATCTCCACATGCTTGGTTTGACAAATTCAATTACATTGTATAAACTTTTGGGTTGAAACGTAGTGAATAGTAGATCATTTAGTCTTTTGTTGTCATATATCTCTTGGGAAATGCATGTATTTAATAGCATATGTTGATGATATAGTCGTTATAGGGAATAGTGCAGCAAAAATTTCTTAGCTAGAGAAGCATTTATGAAATCACTCTCAGACCAAAGATATTAGATGTATTAAATACTTTATGGGTATTGAAGTAACTCAATCAAAGGAAGGTATTGTAATTTCTCATAGACTTTGTTTCTGTTGATGTAGACTGGTGCAATGAAAATAAAAACACTTTTGTTCTAGGAAATTTAGGGCAGATGTATGTTAAAAAACAGATTTGTTGACTCTTGTGCGATACTTGCAATTATGTGAGTTTGAGCCTGTCTACACATCTACCAGAAAAAAATTAATAAGTTTAAGAGCAAGTTAAACCCATTTTACTACCTAGAATTGTAAAGGCATATGATTCTGTAAGTTAATTTGAGAGTTTGATGACAATGTTCATTGATCTCCTTCACTCCCTCTTCCCCCTGCTGACTCTCAAAGATGACTGTATCAATATCATTATTTTGGGCTTAATGTCTATTCTACACCCGTCTAACATTCTAGTATTTTATTTTTCTTTTTATTTGGACTTGATTTTGCATCTGGTGAAAAATACTCAAGTTTTGGCATAATTTTCAGATAAAAGTGAGAGCTAGACTTTCAAACCCTCAGCCTAAAACACAGGCTGTCAAAGGTGGTATGTGTGGTGGGTTCCGAATTGGTCATGCTAGGAGTGCAGCCTTTTCAAGACCAGGTAATTTAGGTTTTTGTCTGACAATTAACTTGGAACCTAAATTATCTTGTTGAATCTAAAATTATCTAATCACAGTCCCTACTACAGGGAGGGGGTTTGGGCGAGGAAGACAGCCCTTCAACAACAACAGGGGAAATTTCAACAGGGATAGGAGTTTTTATCACGGTGGACACAGTGAAATTGGAAGAATAGGTTTTCGGAATGACCTTGATTTTAATATGCATCCAGATTTCCGTCAAAGGCAATTTGTTCCACAAGGTTATTTGTGGAGAGATCGTGCTATAGTTTTAGTTCAGGTTTATTTTTGCATGCATTGGCGTGAAGGTTTATTTTAATATTTTACTGTATTGTAAAGCAGGAGCTGTGAGGGGTGGACATTATCCTGGTAGCCGAGGTGCTTCATTTGCTGGACCATCTAGACCTTATCATGATAGAGCATGGTATGGTATGCCTGATGGAGGCCCGAGTGAGCCTATTCCTCCAAGGAGGACCTACTCCCCTGGTGGACAATTTGACATGCCTTTTATGGGAAGACATTTTGATGATCCGTATCTATACGATGACAATATGCATGGAATGAAACGTCCGTTTTATATGACTGTAAGAATTTATTTTTTAATTTTGCTTATAAATGTGGTTGTATTTCGGTAGAAATTTTTTGTTAATTCCATTCACAACTAGAAGATACTAATTAATTTGAATTTATTGTGTTCCTGTTCAAGGACCCTGAACCTGATTACATGGGGCCTAATAGACTTCGTCCCCGATTGGATTATGTAGATCCTCCTATATTTCATGGAACTCGTCACCATGGTCTATCCTTTACTCCCTTTTTCTCCTTAATCGATTGCTCCATACCGTGGATTTATTCTTGACTACCTTTTTCTTTTTAAATTCTTTTTTGTAGATTCTTTTGGGGCTGGCAGCAGGCAGTACCCCCCGGACTATTATGGTTCCGATGTTAGTTAACATTGTCTAACCTACTTTCATTGTTCATATAATTTAATGGTAATATTAGTTACAAATTTTGCTTTTCTTGTTACAGTACGGTAGAGGTTCATATTCATCTTATTATGGGGGTGATGGCTCACATGGACATGGATACTATTATTAGTGTGATGAATCATTTGGTAAGGATTATTTTGTAGAATTTTATATTCCAATTTGCTGCAGTGAATTCTCTTCTAATATTTTGTGGACCTTTATTCTTGTATAGGTGGATCTGGAATTGTGAGACAGACAGACATCTTCAAATATAAGCTTGCTTCTTGAGCATGCAATTCTGAAGTTGCATATTTATTTTATACACCTCTCTTATTCCTCTTCCACCTGGTTTGTTTCTATATATCTATATCTATTTGGTCATAGGTGGTATAGACTAAATTGTTGAATGATTGTCGGGTAGATTGTCTTTCAGGCCCTGGAGTAAGGTATTAATAAGATTATATGGAACGGGCTAGTTTTTCTTTAACAACATAGGTATGATGAGATCAGGGACTTGTATTTGAGGATGCTTTGTTGAATGAACAATATAAATCTGACTCATCGAATATCACTTTGATGATCGGAAAGTTTAAAGGACTATTGGAAGCAAAAAAACTTACCCATGATGGATTTATCTTTTTATCAAGCGATAGACAAGTTTTGGTATTTGAATATGCATACTGAGGCTCTTGTGGTTCTTATGGATGACTTTGGAGAGTTTGCTACAGTTCACTTTCATTATTAGGAGCCAATATTGATCTGAACTGAAAGCTTTACCATTTTTGGAGTTCTTTTGATTGGCTGGGATCCTTCAAATATTTATTGATATCCATACATAAGCAGCCTTGTTATGGTGTACTTTTGCTTATTGAATTTACTGGAAGACTAGACTAGGAGGTGAAAGGCTGACTTTCATTTGGCATGATGTTTCATGGATAATGCTATGCTTGTGGAGCAAATGATCTATATTATTGGTTTGATTCCTTATGATACTAAGTTATTACTGATTTTGGTTTCCTTGAGGGGATCTCCATATTAAGTAATTGCTGAAACATATTGTGAATCATCAATCAAATGGAACATGTTTGTAGTGAAGATTACTAGGTTGCTTCTCTTTCTGTAGTTTTTTTAGATTTTTTATTGTAGTGTGAATAGGTGGGCGGTTTTTTGAAACGAATTGTGAAGCACCAATCATATGGAACTCTGGAAAAATGTTCATTTTGCAGGGAAGATTACTAGGTTGTTTCTCTTTCTGTAGTCTTTTAGAACTTCTATTGTAGAGAATAGGTGGTGGGTGATAGGAATGCTATTTTTGATGTAGCATGGACCAGCGCCTGTCTCTTGAATATTGAATGATTTAAGTTATGAAATATCTAGAAGTTGGAGGTGTAATATGATTTATTCTGAGCTCTACTAATTTGTTTAAAAATCACAAAACTCACCTAAAGCAGTTAAATATGTAATGTGTCATGCTTAACAGCTTAAAGGTTAGAACAAGACTTGGATTGAAGATAAGTAGAATGCAAGAAGATTTGGTAGTGGTGCATACCATTTTTTACTAGGATTTTCTTTGGGTGTTTTCTGTTTGTGACCTTACATTTCTGCTGTCTTGTTTTAGAAGTGTCAGTAGTGTTGTTTTGTTGTAGCTTATTAGTTTCATTTTCTTGGTCATAGTCTTTTAAATTCTACTCCATGGTGAGCTATGGAACAGATAGGGGACAATTATGTATTTTGTTATCAAGTCTCTTGAAATGAAAATAAGAAACACGTTGGTGTGCGTCTCACATTTTTTGTTATCCTCTTGGTTTCACTTATTGCATTAAGGGAAATCTTAACCTTCTCCCGACTAAGAGAAGGGTCAGGGATAATTCAGTCTTTTAGTTGGACAGAAGACTCCTTTTTTTGTCCTGTTCAACTTATTAATACTTGCAAATAAAAAAGTATTAAAAATGTACTTTTACGAGTGCAAATAATTGGCATAGAAAAGAAGTACGTGCCTTGTTCACACAAGATCTGAAAGTTCTTCAATTCGTTGTTTAAACCTGCCTTGTTTCTTTAATGGTTTTCCTCAGAAAATTACGTACGTATATAGAAGCAGTTAAGGTTTTTTTACATTCCGACATTATTGTAAGACTTAAAAAGATTCAATGGAAATAATTTTAAAGAAAATTTCAGTATGGTTATGTACAAAAAAACGTCTTTAAAGATTTTTTTTTTTTGAAGAGTAAGAACACAGGGATTATCTTCCACAATAGAAAGAATTACCATTTTGATAAAATAACTACAAGATGAATAAACACTATGAAGTTGAAGATGACTTGATGTAATGTAATAAAACTAGGATAAATATCATATAGAGAAAAAAAGATGATATCGAATTATGTTTTTCAAGTCATGCAAAATATGTTTCTTAAACTTAAAAAGGACACATGAATGAGATATAATACAATCAATTTATATGGCATAGTTACAGATCCAAGCTAACAGCGAGAATTCCATTGTGCTTTACTTTAACAATTACAGGTAATTAAACATCCCCAAGACTAAAAATATTTTCTGTAAAACATAATCCTATTCAGGACTTATACTTCTATTTTGAATATTTAATATAATCCTATGATCAGTGTGGACTTGAAATTACCATTTAAAATACGAAAGGTAGAAAGTGGAAATAAATAATGATCACTTCGAAAGAACATTAGAAGATAGAATTTTTAATGATCCTAAACAATTCATTAGTTATACAAATAACGTTAAAAGTATAGAAAGTGAAGATAAAAACACTTCAAATTGTTGTGAATCATCACCAAAAAGTACATATATTCCATCTCTTAAGATGAAAAGCAATAAGTTTTTAAAATTAAAGATATTATCCTGTTCTATCCCTTTCTATAAGACTCAAATTAGGAAATGTTTTTACCAAAAACATATTAGAGGAAATTTTTGGTCTTATAAGAATTAATTTACTTTTTTTTTGCACTAAATGATTTTTTTTAAATATCATTAATCAAAGATATCTTTCTTTGTTTAACAAGTAATTGATTGACTACATTAGTTTCAAGTTTCCAATCTTGTATTCGAATTGAAATTAAGGCTGGTTTATTTTATAAAGAACATTAAAAAATATGTTGCTTGAATGGAGAATTTATAAAGCAAAAATAAAAATGATAACATTTATAAGAATATTTTGATTATTCAAAGTTAGAAAATTAAAATTTTATCCAAAGTGTAAGAATTTATAAAATTTTACCTTTTTCATTTTCGAATCTAAATCTCTTTTCATTTTTCTCTTCAGCTCAACTTCTATATGAATAATCTTTAATTGGAATTTGCATGACATGATTGAGAATAAGACTTCATTAACTTAATATTATTTTTATTAATATAGGATTTTTTTTTTAAGTTACAGTTGACAGTGATTATTTTTTAAATTTATTTTTTTATAAGTCAATATTATTTCTCTTATCCAAAATTAGGCAAAGAATTTTTTTTTCAACATCAACAATGTTTTTCAATTTTTAGTCTAACAATTTTTTTTTGGATGAACGTCAATTATTTATATCGACGTTAGTCGAAGTTGTTTTCGATCAATGTTAATCACAATGTAAGTTAGGATTATTTTTTAATCAATATTCATAAGATTCTTTTGTAATAATATTGGTACTAACTTTAGAATAATTTATCTTATATTAAATTCAATGATGCTCATATCGTAAAACTTTAATATTCCATCATCTTGGTTATATTTTTACCCACCTTTTTTGTTTAAACTTTCTTATCCGCAAAACATGAGAAGCTTATGGAAGCAGCATGGTATGGTAGGTATATTTTTTTTTTTTTCTTTTACGAATGAAGCATTATTGGTTTGATAAATCCTTGCACTAATTGTATACCCATGTTCTTACTCTATCCACCCTATTCTCCAAAACTAGGATGGTAAGAACGGGCACACTCACTTATTCACTCAGTGTGGCATCCATAAATGAACAATCAATATCCCTTTCAAGTTTCAAGTATGATCCAGCACGCATGTGTTCCTCGCAATTACTTTTTCATTGGGGTTTGAAAGTGTGCTACTAGTGCCCACCATGTCTCGTTTGGTAAAAACAGTTAAGTTAAAAAAATTCCTCACACTTAATCCAGTGACAAATATAGAAAAATGTGCTAAATGTTGATCTCAAATATAATATACATAAAATGTAATTAATATTATATTATTTTATTTCTAATGATTTCTGTATAACACATGAAGTGAGATGTGCTAAACCATAGGATACCACTATTTCAATGCACTCCTCGACATAATATGATGACGTTGTTAGAAGGCTTACTAGATAATTATACCTTAATCAAATATTAAGTATGTATTGAATTCTTGATAAATGCTTATGCAGGTAAAAATCAATTAAAATAGAATTATACTATATATACTATTTATTATTATATATTTATTACCTTACTAATATCTCATAACTTAATTTTTTTTTTCTGTAGGACACATCTCTCTTATGATCCAACATTTGAGGAGATGGAAGGATATATCCCAATATACAAGTATATGATACATGATACAGTATCATGTTTCTATAATATATATATATATATATATATAGTAAGATTCGAAACTAAAATTGAGCTAATTTTAATATTAACTTCGAACACACTTATACCTTTTATATAAAGAGTCTAATAAATACAACAACAATTATATGCATTATACATAAAAAGAATTTTATATTGAGTTAAATTTGAGTGCCACCAACATTCAATATAAAAAAATATAAAAGGAAACAAATCATAATATTTGTTTTATATATTTCAATTATTTTTATCTTTATACAACTCTTTCCCAACATGGAAACATGATCTTCTATAAAAAGAAATAAAGTATAATAAGTAAGTAAATTGAAGTATAAAGCAAATTAAAATTATTTTGTCTAAAGTATCTTGAAGATCACATACCAAAATTATGAAGAATTGTATTAAGAAAATATTGTCTAGTTATGGTATATTCTAGCAAGTTATAAATACGAATACATTATCATACGAAAGCATAACAACATTTAGAACATATTCTTATATTTTTTTAAAATTTTTATTCTATCTTTTTTATTTGTTATAGTGGGAATGAGGTAAATTTGTATTTTTCACTACCTATGAGAAAGCAAAAATTGTACATTCTATGAAAATAATATGCCTAAATATCTTTAATATGTATCTAAATAAAAGTGACAATAAAGAATACTTGAGTTCTTAATATTAATGAAAGATTAAAAGAGATAGTTAGGAGTTATTTGTGCATTTACTAAAATTATAAGTTGTTTGTGTACTTATTATACTAAAAATTGTTTTTATCAGTGAAACCCTTCAAAAATTCTTGAAAGAGAACTGAACGTAGCCCAATAGTTGTGAGTGAACTAGTATAAAGCTTTGTATTGTTCTTTCTCACTAGATGCTACTCGATAGTCTATTTAGTCTTTATAGTGAAAATGTCTTGAGGCGATAATTGAACCCCTTCTTAGAGTTTGCATGTATCTTGATGACCTTGTTAGATGATCTTGCGCTCTTGCGAGAAATTCTTGTATTTATTTAACTTTCCTTTTAGAGTATGTATAAACATTCACTTATAAATAAAAGGCTATCCTTCATGTATTAGACACATTGAAGTAAATTTTTTGTGAGATTTTAAAGTGTCTTAAGAGTTTGATACTCTTAACTTAGATTCTTATCTTGTAGAACTTCTTCAAGTGGCAAATAAACCTTACATTTATTTTTTTATCCTTTAAAGTTTGTGTGTTATTTCATGTTTCTCACTTTGTCCATTTGATTTTCTTTTTACACTTTTTTTTCAAGGTTTATAGCTTTAGTAGAAGACATATTCATATGATCTTTGTTTGTTCCTTGGTTCCAAATCCTTAATCAAGTTGACAAATCATTTTTAAGTCCAAGAGGAGTATATTATAGTACCACACCCAATGATTCATGTATAAAAATGTATAACCATTAACAACAAGCTTAAATGAATTGAGACAAAATCGAACAAGTGAATGGAAAACACAAATTCTTTTACTAATATGTTGTCCTCCACACCATTATTATTGATAACAAACCACGATTGACAAAAAAAAATGTGAATTTTATAAAAAGGCTTGGAATACAATATGCCAAGGTTAGAACAACCTCAAATCAATGGTTAAGAAAAGCCACTAACAAGCTCTTTTTGGTTGAACCAAAGAGCAGGTTTGAAACAACTAAAGAAAAATGGATCAATGAACAACTTGAAGTGTTATAGAACAATTTGAAGTGTTATAGAACAACTTGAAGTGTTATATAATATAAGACATATTCATCTTTTTACACTTTTTACACTTTATCCGATGTGATGTCATACAGTCTTCTATCACGTGTCAGTGCTGCATTGAACACGTGGAAGCGGGTACTGACCAACGTGTCAGAGTTTCATAGCTTTACCTTCTTTCTAGAGTCTTCTTCTTCACTTACACCACTCAGCGCAACTGACTGAGTCTTTTCCTTCACTCACACCACACAACGCAACAAATTGAGCCCTCGTTACTCGCTCCCCCTCCTTCTTCTCGGCTTCTTCTTCTTTTCTTCGCTGGAAGCTTCTTCTTGTAGTGTGACTTCCTCTCTTTCTTTCATCATTAGATTTTTTTTTTCTCCTTCTTATTTTTTGATTTCTTTAGGTTTTCTTGAAAAATTTATAATTTATGAAATGGATTTATTTCAGGAATGAAAATATCTAACTCTTATTTGATTATGGTTTTTTTTTTCTCGAAGATTTGGTATTTGATTTATTTTTGAGTTTCTAGTTTTTTTTTTTCAAAAAATTGATATTTAGTATTTTTGTGTTATTTGTGCGAATTTGGTGGGAGAGAAGTGTTTGGACCATTTATTCTCTGCGCCACCATGTCTTCTTCGCGCGTCAAAAATAAGGATCACGTTCGACGCAAGGGTGTGTGTCCGATGCGGTGTTGTATGCATCTTTATCGTGTGTTGGGTTGATAGTACATTAGATGTGCAAAAGTGGGTACTGATCAACGTGTCGAAGTTTCATAGCTTTAGCTTTTTCCCAGTGTCTTCTCCTTTACTCACACCACACCAACTGATTGAGTCTTCTTCTTCACTCACACCACACAACTGTCTTCTCCTCCTCTTTCTTCTTCTTCACAAGAAACTTCTCCCAGTGCAATTGCCTATCTTTCTTCTATTGTTAGGTTTTTTCTCCTTCTTCTTTTTTGATTTCTATAGGTGTTCTTGGAAAATTTATAAGTTATGAGGTATAGTTATTGCATAATTTGATTATAGTTTTTTTTTTCTCAAAGATTTGTTACTTGATTTTGTCATGCGATTCAGTATTTTATTTTTAAAAGATTTGATATTTAATTTTTGTACTGTCTATACGAATTTTTATCTATGTTACTGTATCTTCTCCGTGCATCTTGTAACAAAGACCAAGTTTAATTCAAAAGTATGCATCTCATGCAATGTCGTACATCCCTCATCGCGTAATAGTGTGGACTATGCTTTAGTATTAATCCATTCAATAAAAACAAGTTTAATATTCAAATCACACAAAAGATAGAAAAAAATGTCACACTACAACAATATAAGATATCTCAGTATTATAAAAGTGAAACATGAACAATTTTTTATATATCAAAATTAAAAAAATAATTAAAAATTTAAAATAAAAAACAGTACAATTCAATATGTAACACCCCACAAAATTAAAGCTTCTACTATGACAGCTAAAGTATTATTATCATGTGTATCTCACAGTATCCCATAGTTAACATATATCAAAATTACATAATAAAGCTAAACTGAAATTTCAAAATATATTTACAATATCATATATAAGTTTTTTCAAAATAATGCACTAT
>Ga0209489_100656_pt1 | contig 67416 bp, 27 predicted proteins | sample SiratrowhiteBW_FD_187527 | JGI IMG/M metagenome (GOLD analysis project Ga0209489, IMG submission 187527) | Root nodule microbial communities of legume samples collected from California, USA - Siratro white BW (SPAdes) (version 2) | ecosystem: Host-associated > Plants > Roots > Nodule | place... | reverse complement strand
AGATAAAAAATATATATATATATATATATATATATATATATATATATATATAATATAATTTTTAAAGGGATGTAACTAGTAATATTACATATAAATTTTCATAAATAATAAGTCAGTAAAATATGATATATTAATAAGGATAAAACGTAAAAGAAAAAATTATATGACAGGGTTTTTCAATTCTTTATTAATCAATTTTATGATATTGTAATTGTAAAATATACGAGAACAATTATTATTTTTGTAAATAATTTTTTTATAACTAATAAAATTGATAAAATAAGTTATTGTAATAAAAGTAAATGATAATAAAATGTAAAAAAACGATTACGCAACTGTCGCACAGAATATTTTTTTAATAACTTTTATAATATTATAATTAAAAAATATAAATACGATTATTATTTATGATAAATAATTTTTTCATAAATTATAAAATTAATAAAATATTGAGTAATAATAAAATGTATACATTAAGAAAATGGTGACATGCTATAAAGATGAATTAATAGTTATATATAAAATAACACAACGAAAAATTTTAAAAATTTAAAATCATATTATTATAACATCTAAAACCTAGAAGTGCAACAAATTCTTAACAAATTTTTAATATGTGGCTATGAAACTCGAACACATTTTTAGCATCAAAATCAGTTATGTTTTTCCTTATACATGCACCCGATTAGGAACAAGTCTTCTCTGTACCCGAGTCAGTCACAATCAACACTAGCAATTTGACCAAACTTTTCCTTATGAGGTTAATGATAAATTCACACAACCATTCCATCATTTCATCAAATCCAACATCAACTCTTGAACCATGAGCCCTCTAATCAGACTAGCCTTAGCAATCAACTTCATTTCTAGTTCCCACACCTTCATAATGCTCATGAACCTCTTACCTCTTCCTCACTCCCTTCTCAAAAGGTTATCACATTCTATTTTCCTCCACTTCTACCATCCCTTATCATGCACCCTCTTTGGAGATAACTCCATCACGTGCCATCACGTGCCTACCTCCATGTCAGAGGAAGAGGAAGATTGCGCCGTGTGTCTCTGCAAAATGGTAGAAAGAGAAGAAGAGATCGTAACTCTGCGGTGTGAGCATGCCTTTCACAGAGGCTGCTTCGACACATGGGCTGGTTTCAACAGTGTCACCACCACTTGCCCTCTTTGCAGAGATTCAGTGCCTACGACAAGCCATTAAAATTTCAGTTTGGAAAAACCTAGAATTCAACGTAACTTGATGTAACATATGTGGCTCTGATATTTAACATGGGATGTTGTGTTCTAATATTATGATGCAAAATTTATATGAAGAATATCAGATTTGTGATCATCATCACTTACTGACTTTGTTATATCCGAATTCTTTCTTGGATAGAGACTGGGTTTATATGTAGAGAAAATATGATAGTTATATAAATAACTAATTAAAAATTATATTAAATATGATGTTTGAAGTAATTATAAAGTTTAAATATTTTGTCATGTATGTATGGTAATATATAATTATATAAATTTCAAGCTCTCGTAAAGCTGACTAATGAAAATGGGTTTGAAAATGGATTTGAGTGAATTAAAAAAAAGAATATTAAGTAAGAGTGAGTGAAAAATAATATTGTTTAAATTCAGAGTAATATGATAAGAAATGAAGCAAATGTGAGTTGAATAAAAAAAAATAGAATTTTCAGACATTATAAATACATACAAATTTATTTATAATAGAATCTAAAAAATTAAAATAAAATAATTATAAAAAATTTAAATGAACTAATAAATTTTATAAAATTAATAAGAACAACATTATTAGATTAAAAAGTTTCATTACAATAATACTATTTTAAATCTTTTAATCCTTTAATCCCATTTTTAATAACCTTTTCTACTTTATAATAACATTTCAGTAAATTTACTTTTAAATGACCAATAAAATTAAATCTATAAATTATTTTTTAATTAATATTATAAAATTAAACCGAAATGCGGCGGCGCTGATGTTTCACGTTGTCTCAGCTGGCTTCTCATGCTGCAACTCGGATGGGGCCTGGTGGGAAAGAGTGGTCTAGACGTGGATAGCTTTTATAACTTACATAATCGATTATGCTAAAAAAATAAAATATATAATCGATTATTTTTATAATTGTTTATGTATTTTATTTATAGTTCCTTCATTTCTTTGTTATAATCCAGCAGAATTAAACTACCTTTTACTACAGGTTTCAGAAAATTCTGGTGCACAGCTCAGGAATATAATATGATAGATGTAAAAAGAAAAAAGGATATTTGGACTTTGAGGTGATTTTTCTCTTCTTTCTCTTCAGATGAATGAGGGAATATCACAGTTTCTTTTCCTACAAATTTGTCTTAATTTTTCTTCACATTTTTCATGAATACAAACAACACGGCGTCTCCTAAATTCGTTTTCATGTACAGTACATCCTTTAAAGCAAACACAACGTTCCTAGCAAATTGCTTTTTGGAAGGAACTGGATTAATGTGTACATATTATTTTTTTTTTTTTTTGAGAAAATATGACGTTTATATAAATAACTAATTAAAAATTACATTCAATGTGATGTTTGAAGTAATTACAAAATTTAAATATTTTTTCATGGATGGGTAATGTATAACTATATAAATTTCACACTCTCCTCGCGTTAACTAATGAAAATCTTCTTTTTTTTTTTTTTTCTCCTTAATACTTTCATTGCAAAATTATGACGTAATTCCACTATCCTAAAAAATCATGACTTTTCGGTGAGATTTTGAGTTGGAATTTCTATCAAATGTTTCTGTAATTCGATTTTTTTTTATAAGTTTACAAGGAAAATTTCCAAAAAAAGAAAACTTCTTGCAATGTTTCTTATGCATATATTTAAATTTGAAGTAAAAAATGAAATATTTATTTAAAACTTAAAATGTTTATTTAAAATGTTGTTAGAATTTTTGCAACTAATTTCCTAATATTTTTTTAGAAGTTTAAACAAAGTCAACACACACAAGCAAGGAAGTGATTGAGAGAAAAAAAAGCCTTAAAAAAATCGTTATGGAACAAAATTATCACAAAAAGCCTCCAATTCACCTCACCACTCTTCTCATCCTCTATCTTTCTGAAAATCATAAAATATCGAACATAAACCGAATGGCTAAAGAGGTTTTTTGAATGAGATATTTAGAGCAAAAATATATATAAATTAATATTAATTATAATAAAAATATTATATTTTATCATTATCTGATAATTTTATATATGTTTGTATATCGTTATCATATCTATACGTATATTTGAAGAAGAATGTAACTACATTAATCCAGTGATGGATTGAGTCAGTCAGTAATAGATATCCTATTAAGGTCTCCCTACTTAATTTATGAGGTTATGAATTTGTAGTTCTATTAAACAAATCTATATGCAAAGACTTCTTAAAGGGTAAACATAAACAAAACCCTCAAGTCAAAATATAGCTACATAATGTTGTGAGGATAAATATCCATTCAACTATGTATTCGATTCTAATAACTATAAAAAGACAAAAACTGTTAAACCCATTTTGTTATTATTGATGTAACACTGAAAATTTATATAAACCAAACTCATCCTAAACCGATATAAAGTTAAAAAAAAAAAAAAACATTAGAACAGTCCACACTGAGTATGATGTACATACTTTTATTTATTTATTTATTTATGTGTGTCGGTGTTGCGGACGCACAATAAAATTTTTTTATTTTATTTTTTAAAGTTACGTCAATGAAGTAAAGGGGACACATGTTGAAGTATATATAATTGAGAAAAAAATTAAAATAAATAAATAAATCAAATTTAATAATAAATGATAAAATTAATGGTAAAATATTTGAAACTTTTTGAGAAAAATGTAATTAATTTTAAAAAAATAATAGAAAAAATATTAGAAAAAGTAATTTTATTTTAAAATGTTATTGTTAGTTATGTGAAGTTTTTGTTTATTTTATTAAAATTTATGATAATTGTCCTAGTTAATTTGGATTAAAGAACCGTACAAGTCACCTTTATTATAATTTGTTATGATTACATATGTTCTTTTTATATTTAATACTTAAACATAATATTTATTTTATTTTAAAATGCTTTTGTTAGTTAAGTGAAGTTTTTGTTTATTTTATTAAAATTTATGATAGTTGTCCTAGTTCATTTTGATTAAAGAACTGTACAAGTCATTTTTAGTATAATTTGTTATGATTACATATGTTTTTTCTTTTTTTATATTTAAGACTTAAACATAATATGTTGTTTAAGGATACGATCCCCTTTGTATTTTTTTTAGTTTTCAGTTTTCAATGGTGGATTTATTGTTCACTTGAAGGATTTCAAGAGTTATATATTATATGCTATTGATGTGATTCAATGGTTGAATTATATCTTCTTTGAATGTGTTTACAAGTTGATTTGTTATATACTTATCTTGTATTTATAGAAGGAGGGTTAGAAACCTTAAAAATAAAAAATGATAAACAAAAGAAAGAGAAGAAAAAAAAATGGAGATAAAAAAATTGTTAATCTCGTGAGTCTGAGAGTATGAGTGATTTTAGGCGAACACGAAAATACAAAAATAAAATTGTGTATGTGTGTAAATGTGTAAATATGATTTTTTTGTTAATAAAGGATAGTGAAAGAAAATCTTATTGGTATATTCAATCTGAAAGGGTATTCTAATGACTTTGAGCATGTGATTGAAAAAGAGAGAAAGAGACACAGAATAAAAGTGTTTTACTTAAATTAATTAATTTTAATTTTAATTGAAATTGAAATTGAAATTGAAATTGAAATCATTTCAATAAAAAAGGTGAATGATGTAGTAAAAAAACTCTTAACTTTGAAATGGGTTTAAAATTTGTTTTAAATTTTAATTACATTGATCTTAATTCGATGGTATTACTCGTTGACAATACACAAAACAAAATAAAATTTTAATTACATTAATTTTTAATTAAAATTAAATTTAAACAAAATCAATTCATTATTAAAAAATCACGATAACACATTTTTACAATTTTTAATAATCAATATGATTTCTTTGTACTACATTTATATATGAAATTTAAATTACATATAATATATAAAATCGTAATATCTTACTATTTTACAACTAAATTCTTAATTTTAACTAAATTGATTTTCATAAACCAAAATAATATATACCAAAAGTGTTTTAACATCTCAATCCCTTAAAAGTAATATGCATTAAAAAAATAATTAAATAACTAAACCCTAAACCACAAATCAAGAAAAGTTGGGTAAAAGTTTAAGTAATGTACATATAAGTTCATTAAAGTGTCGTAAATAAAACAAAATTAGAAGGAGTAAGTTATTCATTTATTACACATTTATTATTATACCCAAATCTCAACTATCTTAGCAGTTGTATGTATACCCAACCAAGATTAGAAAGACACATTTAGAACAAAGAAGGAAGGGTTTGAACATCTCCATAAACATAAACTTGGAAAGAATAAATTAATTTTGAGTTTCTCCGTTTGCATGCACCAAACATATTTGCTTTCTTCGGTACTTGTTATTATTTTGTGAATTGATTTATCACCACATCAGACAAATACACTTCACATTCAACAACCTTGTTGGCCTAATGTAAATATCTTCTTGTCACATTTAGATGTAACAGTGAATTTTTCGAAACAAAATTTATTCATAAAACTCATTAAAAACATGATTCATATACTTTTTACATTACTTATTTTTATTTTAAAACATTCCAAATTGAAAAATATATTATCATTAAATATAGAAATCGTTTTGAAAACATTAAAGTTAAGATAATTTTTAGTATCAGCTAATTTATTTTTTATTTTAATAAAAATAAATAATATTTGTGTACTGTTGTACGTGAATGATGTGGCTTTATGTGGTGGACATAGATTGAAATGCAATGGAGAAGGACAGGATGCATATTGAGTGGCCAATATTATCTAGAGGGATCGACGGTTAACCTAATAATGCTCATCCTTTAGTCTTAACAACCATAGTTTTGGATTGGTTGGACTCCTTCAAGAGCCAATATTTTAGTCTGTTTTGCTGCTTATTAAATTCTTCAAGTATTTCAATTAAGTTAGGAATACTTTTATGGTTATTTAATATAATATATTTATAGAAATTGCGTTCGAGATTCTACTCAAAATTCAATTTCTTTACCTAATTAATTTAATAGTGATCCAAAATTTCTACGCAGTTTGTAAATGATTACCTTTTTTAATGTATTAAGTGGGTTTTGTTTTTCTTTTTATTGATAACTAAAATTAATTTTTGATAGTTTCATCATCTTTTAAGAGATAGATTCTTTAGTTAAAAGGTTTAATAAGCGTTTCGTCAACCATCAATTATTTTATTAAATATATTTTCAAATATTTAACGTATTAGATTCAAAAGTGTCATAAAATCTGTGCTTGTTCTTATCAATTATTAAATATTAATTAGTTCAATGATGAAAAGATTATGCTTAGGCCTAATTATAAGGTGAAGTTTGTTAGAATAACAATGCACAAATTAGGTTACAAGCTGAATTAAAGGTTATTTTTATTCTCAAACTTGAAGAACGAGTAACTCTGTATAAGAAAAGTAAAACAATAATTTGAAACTATTTCCAGTTCAAGTAACGATGTAATGTTGTTGAGTGGATGACTATATTATTATCCATGAAATTGATTATATATATAGAAATAGTTATGCACCTATCTCTCTACAAAATTACATATAAAACTATGTCTATTTATACTTCTATTTCTTTTTTACAAAGTTTTTCCCATACATTTTTTATAAGATTAAAAAAAATAAAGAAAATCTTATTAGAATCTTCAATGTTGAGCCTTCCTCCACAGATTTTATCTTCTTTTTTACTCTTAGCTAAAGTTGTAGTGCCTAGATACTATGTTTGTTCAATTCATGAGGCAAAACTAAGATAAGCCTAAGAAACATGGAGAGGGGTCACTATCTAAAAGAATAACATATAATGAGAAATTCCACTCTCAAAGTAAATAAGGAATGTGTATTAGTCATCATAATGATGATTATTATTGACACCCCTTAGACATCATTAAAAACCTAAAAAAAATTATTATACCTAGAAACTTAAGATAGACCTTCCTCCCTTTTATAGAAAGGATAACATATAAAAATACTTAGATTGAGAGATGAAGGTTGAACAAGTATTTAAGTGTTATCAAGCAGATCAAGAGAAAAGGGTACCCACAACTATCCTAAGCTTTCAAGGGTAGTTGATGTATTGGTGAACTTCCTTAGTTAGAGATTTAAGATTTGGAAACAATCGTTAGATTGGAATGAACTTAGGACTTCCTTAAGAAAAATACATGTCTCCTTTTACTATGATAGGGAGTTAATAGACAAGTTTCATACTCTCCAGCAATGAAACATGCGTATAGAAGAGTATAGACCACAAATGGAACTACTTATGTTGAGGGTGAGGATAAGAGAAGAACCACAAATCACCATTTCTAGATTCCAATGTAGCCTAAATTATAAGATTAGGTAGAGGGTTGAGTTGTTGCCATACAATGACTTAAATGAATTAGTTCAATTGTGTGTGACGATAAAATAACAACTTAGGAGGAAGTCTATGATACTTATTTATTTTTACCACTTTCTAATTGTATAATGATAACAATAAATATAAATCAGCTGGTAATTATTGGAGTTTTACACCATTTTGCTGTAATTGGATCAATTAGGTTTCAGTTAAAAGTTTGTTATTATTTTGACACCATTCTCAAAATTTTAACAAATTTAAGTGTATTTTGTATTTTGTCCATAAATTTTGCCACAAAACCCGGATTTACTTGATTTTTGTTTCATTTTGCAGATAACTTAAAGATCTACAAATTTTATTCAAGGGTCGAGAGTAAATTCGAACTGGAAATTGGCTAAAATTGGACTTGAAATCGGTACACAAAGGCTAGACAACAAAGCGACAGTTGGATATTTTGAGTAGATTTTTTTATGGAGGGCTATTTATTCATTTTATGTTTTAGGTTAAATTTTTTTTACAAATATAGTTCTCTTAGTAGAGCCAAAAAACATCACAATATACAATAGACAATAAAACGTAGTTTTTCTTTTTCCTTTTTTTCTCTTTTGTGTATTTTTCATTATTCTTTTCGCCTTGGTGTGACAATCGTGATTATGAGTGGCTAATTTTTCTGTTCAATCTGATTTCCTAGTGCTCTCCATTTCTTAATCCTGAGGTTCATGTTTTGTAATTCATTCCATAATTACATGCTCAATTGCTATTTTAAATTGATTATTAGATTTAATAATTGGATTAATTTAGTAATTGAATCAATACCGATTGGATTGTGTTGTGGAATTTCCGAACTCATGTTCAAGTCAGAATAATATTGTTGTTCACAATGAGCAATTACAATTGTTCAGCATATTGTGTATTCAGTGAGATGCTTCACGATCGTGGGGTGTGGTGTTCGGAATGTTAAATAGATGCAAAAATCTTGGTCTGTTAAACCCACACATGTAATTCAGATTTTCTTTAGGAGTTAGTGAGAGATTTAGGAGAGTCGAAGAGAGGTCGTGTTGGTTTTTATTACTTGCATTTATCTAATATGTTTAAAATTCTATTTTTATTTTATTATATCCAATCTTCTGTTTTTATTTTATTATACCGAATCTTTTGTTTTTATTTTATTATATCTAATATTCTATTTTTATTTTATTATATCTAATATGTTTAAAATTCTATTTTTATTTTATTATATCTATCTGTTTAAAATTCTATGTTTATTTTATTATATCTAGTATGTTTAAAATTCTATTTTTATTTTATTATATCTAATCTGTTTAAATTTTTTTTTATTTTATTATATCTAGTATGTTTAAAACTCTATTTTTATTTTATTAAATTTAATTATTTCATTAAAACCCCTGAATTCTTTTAAGAAAATGACTGAGTAGTCTGTGGTAAGAATGACCTAAGTTAGCTATACTACAAATTTAGCTTCCTAGTATAACTTGGGGCACGTTCGGCAATGCGAATCAGTCTACCACTATAAAAGACTACTCTACAACTTCCTACCTGAAGAAGGATTATAAGAGGGTGGGATACCCTTCCAAGTCTAGACATGAAAGGGTCAAGTGTAAGGGATAAAGAAATAGTAAAACAAAGAGAAAAGGAGGAAGAAAATATAAATATAAAGAGCCTTCCAAAGAGGCTAGAGATGTCCATTGTTTTAGATGTTAAGGAAAGTGAGACTATGTTGCTAAGTGTCCCCACAAAAGGTTGTTGTGTTGAACATGAAGTAGTTAGCCAAGAAGAAGTGCATTCTTCACCTAGTAAAGAAGATACTCTAGACTCTGAGGAGGAAGTCTTCCATTGTGAAGGAGACTTATTAATGGTGAGAAGACTTCTTAAAAGCCAACTTATTGATCTTGAGCAATCTCAAAGAGAGAACTATTCCAAAAAAAAAGGTGTAATATTTTTTGAAATACTTATTTTGTGGTCGTGGATAACATGTTTATAGTTGCTATAGTTCAAGGTTGGTAGACAAGATAGCCTTCATTGCTACTCCCCATCCTAAACATTATAAACTTTGGATCAAAGATGATGGTGGAATAGTAGTTAATGAACAAGTAAGTATTCTAATCTCCATAAGAATTGTAAAACTAAAATTTTGTGTGACATTGTTCTAGTCGAGGTTGGACATATCTTACTTGGTAGGTCATGACAACTTGATACAATCTATTCATGATGATATCACCTAAAAAATAAGTTCACTCACCATGCGAAAAAAGATATGTCATCTCACATTTCAACAAGTGAGAAAGGACAAAATCAAAATGGAAAAAAATAGAAGAGAAAAGAGAGAGAGAAAAGCTAAGTCAAAAACTCTCTAACACTAAAAAAAATAGAGGAGGAGAAAAAATCGAGTTTGGAGGTTTTTGTCCCCTCCAAATAAGTTGATCAACAAAAATTTCTTGAAAAATGTAACTAAAATAAAATCTCTTCTACTTTAACAACCTCTTTTCCTTCTTATTGTAAAGAGACACTTGCTTAGTCATGGACTTGAGTCTCTACCATTTAGGGTTAAAAAGCTTTTAAAAGAGTTTGATGATTTGTTTCTCAAAGAGGATCCTCACAAAGTTCCACCTTTGAGGGGAATAAAACATCAAATAGATTTAGTTCCTAGAGCCAACCTCCAATAGGCCAGGGACAGAGAGTCAAGTAAATGACTTTCTAAAGAAGGGTTGGGCACAAAATAGTCTTAAGTCATTATGTTGTCCCAATGTTGTTGGTCCTCAAGAAAGATGGATTTTGGAGAATGTGTACAATTGTAGGACCATCAACAACATAATTGTAAAATTAGAACCCATTCCCTATGGTAGATGACATGTAGGATAAATTGCATGGAGCTAATTTTTTTTTCAAGATTGATCTTAAGAGTGGTTACATTCAAATACGAATTAAAGAAGGAGTTGAATGAAAAATTGATTTTAAAACAAAGTTTGGACTAGTCATGTCTTTTGGCTCAACCAATGCTTCTAACACTTTCATGAGATTAATGAAACATGTACTTAGGGATTGTATACGTAGAAATGTGGTCATCTACCTTGGTGACATTTTAATTTATAGGAGTCTAGACGAGCACATAACAAATTTGAGAAGGACTTTTCTGTAGAAATGTGGTCATCTACCTTGGTGACATTTTAATTTATAGGAGTCTAGACGAGCACATAACAAATTTGAGAAGGACTTTTCTGTTGTTGTTGCTCTTCTTAACAAATTAGTCAAGAATGATGTGTCTTTTATGTGGGGTGAGAAATAGGAAAATGCCTCCAAAATTAAAAAGATAAATTAACCCATGCACCTATTCTAGTTCTTGATTTTTCCATAACTTTTGAACTAGAGTGTGATGCCTCCGAGGTTGGAATAGGTGCACTATTACTTCAACGTGGCCATCCTATTACTTTATTTAATGAAAAACTTTGTAGACTCACTTAAAATGTATCACTTGTGATAAATAGCTTTATGCTCTAATTAGGGTCCTTAAAGCATGGGAACACTGCCCAATGACTAAGGAATTCATCATACACACTGATCATGAATCACTTAAGCATCTCCTTTCGCAAGAAAGATTGAATAAGAGGCATGTTAAGTGGGTAGAACTTTTGGAACAATTCCCTTATGTTATCAAACACAAGAAAGGAAGACTAATGTAATTACATATGCTTTATCTATAAGACACACATTACTCATCTTTTTAGGCTCTCAAATCTTAGTATTTGATAACATTAAGGAATTGTATGTACATGACACCCATATTTGCATCTTGTCTGAAAAAGACTCTTAATGAGTTCTATGTTTCTGAGCGGTATCTCTACCAAAAACGAAACTTTATACACCCCAAGGATCCATTAGAAAACTTCTTGTCCAAGAAAGTCATAAGGGAGGTCTCATGGACCATTTTGGATTTTATAAAACTCTTACTTTTTTTGAAACACAAATTTTGTTGTTTAAAGGTGTTGTCAGATTGCATGATCTACCAAAAACTATAATGTCTGTTAGGGACTTAAGTTCCTAGACATTTTTGAAAAACTCTTGCGAAAGGCTTGAAACTAAAATCATGTTCTCTACCACATCTTAGCCACAAAGTGATGGGAAAACTGAGGTAGTGAATAAATCCCTATCCCCTTTGTTAACGATAATATTGAAAGACAATAAGAAGTCATGGAATAAACATCTTCCTCACATCGAGTTTGCTTACAAATGAGTAGTCCATAAGACTACTAATCTTTTTCCCTTCGAGGTTGTTTACGGTTGTAACCCTCTCACACCTCTCAATTTACTTCCACTTCCAGATATAACTTCCTGATTACATAAGGGAAGAGTGTTTTGAGTTTATCAAGATGTTTTATGAGAAGGTTAAAGACCAAATTGAAAACCAAACTTAGAAATATGTTGAATGCAATAACAAAGGAAGAAGGAAACTCATTTTTGAGGAAGAATATTAGTTTGGCTACGCTGACAAAGGAAAGGTTTCCCTGTCAGAGGAAGTCAAAACTCAGTACAAGAGGAGATGGTCCATCTAAGTCCTCCTAAAAATAAATTATAATACATATAAATTATATCTCCACCTAAGTATAAAGTTGCCCCACTTTTAACATTTGTGATTTTTCTCCTTTTGTAGGGACTTTTGACTGTGAAGATGATCTAGATCTGAGGAAAGATCCTTTACAAGAGGGAGGGTTTGATGGACAATCATCAGAGAGACACATTATGTCTTTGACAAGGTCCATGGATAGGTGGATAGGAGGATTGAAGAAGAAGATGCATTGGAGTGTATAGGACTTCTCTTCAGTCTTCTTAGTCTTGTAGATAATTGTATAGGATTAGTTTCTTATGTATTTTTTAGAATTTTGTAGAATTTTGTAGAGGCGTGTATTGGCCTCAATTGGACCCTAATTGGGCTTCCTTTTTTGTCCATAGTTGGACAACCAAGAACCCTTAAAAAACATTATTTTTTCGGCCAAACACTAAAATAGAAGAGAGTGTAAAGTAAAAGTCGCACACAATGTAGGATAGGCTAATTTTATTACATTTTTAGGCAGTCCTTGTTTGGCATGAGTAGGGTGTCGAATTGCTTTCTTTGTACATCATTTTAGCTTCTTCTTCAAGTCCCAAATTCTTTGTGGCAAAGTGGGTAAGAGGGCCAAGCAGCCCCTTACCTCTTGCAAAACACACCTTTGAACTAAACTTGAATTGATGAATATTATGCAATCTTGTTGTTCTTCTTAAGTCAACATGGGTGTATCCTTCTCCTTTTCTCTCTTTAGAAACTTATGAAATTTTAAGAATTTTCATGTCTTTCACTGCAACTTAAAGATGCTTCCATAAGAAGATGTATTTAAATTGACATTAATCTTGACTCCTAAGTCATTTGTGACTATTGAGTATATTAAAAGAAACCCCTTAAACTAGGTTTATGAGAATGAAGGGTTACCTTTGGAACCACTTTTCTATTCCCTTAGTCAAAGGTTAAGGGAACGAGGGTTCGTATTTGAAACCACTTTTCCATTTTCCCAAAGGATGCCAATGTTCGGACCTCAAGTCTATTGAGATAACAATGTTATAGTCAATCACCACATTCGGGGTATTATTCGCTTTCAAGCTTAGATCTTTATCACAGTTTTGTTCTTAAAAGGCAACTCAAAAGGTTATGAGAGAAAGGTATATTTAAATTATCCTTAGTCTCGACTCTTAAGCGATGTAGGATTATTGAATGTACTGAAACAAGCTCCCAAGGCCCCAAGTCAAGGTCTAAGGGGAACGAGGGTTCAACTTTGAAACCACTTTTTCATTTCCCCAATTAAGGGTTATAGGAATGAGGATTTGTCTTTGGAACCACTCTCATCCCCACATATGGTGCAGATATTTTAACTTCAAACCCGTTGATATAATATCATTATCGTCAATTACCATACTTGAAGTATTGTCTAGAGCTCCGTTATTGTTTTATCCTTAAAAGGTGTCTCACATATTTAAGGGAGGAAGATGTATTTTAACCATGACTCTTAAGCAATGTAAGACTATTGAGCATACAACAAGGACTTGAAGTCATAACATTGGTGCCATTTGAGGGGATAGAAAAGAGGTTCCAAAGATGAAGCCTCCGAGTTGAGGTCAACGGAAATTTAAATACACATTCATCCTTTAATCCTTAGAGATATCTTTTAAAGACAAAACTGTGTTGACCTTAAGTATGGTAAGATAATATCGTTAGAGTCAATTACCACATTCAAAATATTGTCTATTTTGAAAATTAAAGGTGTATCACAATCTAATTCTTAAAAGACACCTAAGAGGATTATGAAAGAAAAACATATCTAAATTTTCCTTAATCTCAACTCATAAAAATATTAAACTATCAAATATATCATAACACTTATAAACAATAATTACTTACATTTTGAATTTCTTCTTCTCCTCTAGGTTAAACCATTTTAATTTAAAATTATCTATTTGATAATACACTTTAGAAAAGATTATTCCTCTCTTTGCACGTACCTAACACATTTGCTTTCTTTGATATTGATTTATCACCACGTTAGATAAATACACGTCACATTCAACAACCCTATTGGCGAAACGTAAATATCTTCCTATCACATTTAGATGTTTTTTTATCAGAAGAAAAGATTTCGAAACAAAAATTTACATAAAGCATTAAAAATGTAATTCATATAGTTTTACATAACTTATTTTGTTTCAATATATTCCAAATTGAAAAATATATTCTTATTATTAAATTTGGAAATCGTTTTGAAAACAATAAAGTTAATATAATATTTTTGGTATCAGCTAATTTATTTTTTATTTTAATAGAATTAAATAATATTGATGTTTTATCACATAGTTTCAAAAATTATTTGGGTGAAAGAATAATGTTACTTGTAGTACGTCAATCTGTGTACGGTGGACATAGATTGAAATGAAATGACGGAAGACAGAACATATATTGATTGGCCAATATTGTCTGGTCGGATCGACGGTTAACCTAATAATGCTCATTCTTTAGTCTTCTTAACAACCATAGTTTTGGATTGCTCGGACTCCTTCGAGAGTTTTGCTGTTTATTAAATTCTTCAAGAATTTCAATTGAGCTAGGAATACTTTTTATGGTTATTCATATAATATATTTATAAAAATTGAGTGCGAGATTTTCCTTAAAAATTAATTTCTTCATCTAATTAATTAAATTTTTATAAATAATTGAATTTTTTAATCATATTAATAGGATCTTTTTTTTCTCTAAAAGTAAAATTAATTTTGACAGTCTCATAATCTTTTAAAAGATAGGTCTTTTGGTTAAAAGACTAAGCGTTTTCTCAACCATCAATTATTTTATTAAATATACTTTCAAATATTTAACGTATTCCAAAAGTATTATAAAATCGTTCGGATCAGGCCCAATGATATGGCAAAGGCCCAATGATAAGGCAAAGTTTTTTAGAATAACAGTGCAAACTGATCTCCTCTTCGCATTGGTGTTGTAGGCCATGTTCGGCCTTCAACTTGGGAACCAGCTCCACTGGTCCTCACCATATTTGTCACAATGCACAAAGTTTCTCTTAGTTAAAAAAATTTGAAATAATAACAACTAGATGATCATGCCATCCGGGTCACATTGAAAAAAAATTGACAACTGGATGACACCCCCATCCGGGTCACATTTCCAAAAAAAAATGACAACCGGATGAACATGTCATCCGGGTTACATTTCTAGAAAAAATGACAACCGGATGAGCATGTCTTCTGAGTGTCAGTTTTTTGAAATGTGACACGGATGGCATGCTCATCCGATTGTCATTTGTTTTGGAAATGTGACCCGGATGGGGTGCCATCCGATTGTCAATTCCAAATCAAATTGAAAACTGGATAGTACCCATCCGGTTGTCATTATGCCAAATCGAAAAATCTCTCCGTTCATTGTCAACAGCCCCCCAAACACCAAATCAACTACTCTAATGAACAATACCACTTACTAATTGTTAATAAATATAAAAAATTGCTTACCTACGACTTTGAACGTTTAATTGAAGATTTAGGAGAAATGAAAGAAACGAATAAGCAGAACTGGATGGCATTCTTCTTCCTCGCAGGAGCTATGCAATTCCATATCTGTGCGTGCGTGGTAGAGCCTATGCAGTGAACCGGATGAAGGCACAAGTGGACGAAAACACTACTGCAATAGCTTCCAACGGTGACAGGGGTGAAGATTAGGGTTAGAGTGAAAGTGAGAACCGGATATAGATGTCAAGGGGGTGATGGGTACTTTTATCTTTGCACTTTTTAATTAAGGGCATAATTGTCATTTTTAAGTTAATATGGAGTTGTAGGAAGAGGGTATGAGGTGGAGGAAGAATTCATCCATTATCGTAGTATGAGCTTAGTGTAACTAGGTTAATGGATGTAGCTTTAAGAAAGAGTGAACCAGATTTTACATTTGTTATTTTCTCTTTCTTTATTGTTGTTTAAGGTTTATGGTTTAAGTATGTTTTTTTTTTTTTTTTTTTTTTTTTTTTTTTTTTTCACGAATCAACCTTATTGTGTGTACTTAATTTTAAAATATTTTATCAAAACAACTAAATCCTTTTTATTCTAAATTTGTAATAAAAAAATCTGTATTAGTTTAACCGACTCCCATTTCAATTCAACTTCTTATTCTAACATATTTTAAATTTCACAATTTAAAAGTTTGAAAAAATTAATTCGAACATGAACAATATAAAATTCATTCTTGGATTATGTATTCAAAATTAAATTTTCATTTACGCATTTCAAAAAAAGCATATTTTGAACTATGTAATTTAGAATTAATTTTTTCATTTTTTATATAATTTAAAATTAATTTTTTCTTTCATATTAATTAACTCTTTCTTTTTTCCTTCCGGATTGTTGAATCCCAAAGTTTATTTTCTCTCTCTACCAGTATCATGGTGTTTGCTCGTACAAGTGTCCCAAAAGCTTTTGAATTTCTTATGCCATATGAGATTGAATGTCATACCTTATTTGAATTTAAGTTTTCATTATTGTTGTTGGGAAATCTGTACAGATAGGATCACATAATTGGTCATGCGATGCTATGGAGGGGTCTCACTTCTGTCTCTACTTTGATTCGTGCAGCTAGTATGGTTATACTGGCGTTTTCATGAAAGCAAGATGCTCCCCTATAATATAGAATATCCACTAATGTTAACAATTTAAAGAAAAAATGCATAGAAATGCTATAATACCCTAGAAAATAGTTATGGAATAAAACTTAAACTAGAATTTAGTTTTAGAGATAAATAAGATAACACCTATTTTTTTAACAGAAAAGTTGTTTAAGTAAATAAAATTTAGTAATTTACTTTTTATTTCTATAACAACCACTAACTCTCTCTCTAAAAAGATATCTCTAAAAAGATATTCTGTTTTATTCTAATAAAAACCACCAATTATCTTTAAAAAGATATTCTATTTATAAAAACTATCAACTATCTCTCTCTTTCTTTAAGGAGATATATACTTTCATTCTTATGAAAACCACCATCTCTCTAGAACAGTTTCTCTTTAAAGTTTTCTACTTTCTCTCTAGATTTGTGATCTCATATGTTATCAGATTGACAATCAGAGGACATCCCTAGATTTCTAGCGTTGAGTAGATCAAGAGTGTCCGATCAAATTCTTGAACAGAGCTAGGTTGCTTGTGATTTTAGGGTTTTTTTTAGTATCTCTACTCTATTTGGTAAGAGAAGCTAGTTACATATTTTTTTATAAATGTTTATATCCTTTGAAACAGAAATTTATCTAGAATGATGATATTTGGTAAGGAAAGCTAATTGTATGTTTTTATATATATTATTACTTATCTTTTGAATGTGGGTGAGGGAAGCTAGTTGTATATTTTCTTATAAATGTTTGTCTCCTTTGAAATATAAATTTATCTAAAATTATGATATTTTGTAAGGGAAGCTAGTTGCATGTTTTTTTATAGATATTACAATTACCTATTATGTGAATTTGGGTAAGGAAAGCTAGTTTGATTATTTTTCATAAATATTGTAATTATTTGTTTATAAATGATTTTGATGAATTTAAATCAAATGAGTGTTTATGTATTGTACGATGTAGTATCCATGTTTGTGAATGATGTTGTGTGTGATCGAGACTACCCGTATCCTGACTCTACTAGTCATTGGAATCATAGATGACGATGACTAGGTGGTGATAGTCGAAGGAGGTTCACATTCTGACTCTACTAGTCATTGGAATCATAGATGAAGATGACTAGGTGGTGAGAGTCGAAAGAGGTTCAATCCTGACTCTACTAGTCATTGGAATCATAAATGAAGATGACTAGGTGGTAGGAGTCGAAGGAGGTTCATATGACTGCGCCACGGTGTGAAAAAGAACCGGTTGAACCAGATCATATGGATTAATAGATTCACATGACTGCGCTACGGAGTGAAAAAGAACCGGTCAGACCAGATCATGTGGGTTAAAAGATTCATATGATCGCTCTACGGCGTGAAAAAGAATCGGTCAGACCGGATCATATGGATTAAGTTTATATGATCGTGCTATGGTGTGAAAAAGAGCCGGTCAGACCGGATCATATGGATTAAGTTTATATGACTGTGCTACGGTGTGAAAAAGAATCGGTCAGACCGGATCATATAGATTAAGTTTATATAATTGTGCTACGGTGTGAAAAAGAACCGGTTGGACCAGATCATATAAATTGAAATGTATATATGACTGTGCTACGGTGTGAAAAAGAACCGGTCATACCAGATCATATGGGTGTCTCACGTGTGTGATGTGTTAATGATATTTGAATGTATGAGAAGAGTTATGAAAGCTTGATTTGTTGATGTTTGGTTGGAATAGAAATTTAATTTGTGATTATATATATATATTTTAAAAACTCTCTAGCTTACCCTTCTTTTTGTGTGTTGTTTGTTTTGTTTTTTTAAATCTATGATGATCGTGTATATTATACGTGAGCAGAGAATTTGACAGGTAGTGTGAATCTACAGTGAATTGATAGAAAAACTTTATTTTATTTTATTTTATTTTATTTTATTATAATTTTAGGAAGATATTTCTTTTAAATCTTATATGGAGAAGTCTATTTTGAAATATATATGAATGAATCTATGAATATTTATATTTTGTTCTTATATAATATAGTATCAATGTTTGTGAATGATGTTGTGTGTGATCGAGACTACCCGTATCCTGACTCTACTAGTCATTGGAATCATAGATGACGATGACTAAGTGGTGAGAGTCGAAGGAGGTTCACATGCTGACTTTACTAGTTATTAAAATCATAGATGAAGATGACTAGGTGGTAAGAGTCGAATGAGGTTCAATCCTAACTCTACTAGTCATTGGAATCATAGATGAAGATGACTAAGTAGTGGGAGTCGAAGGAAGTTCATATGACTGCGCCACGGTGTGAAAACAAACCGGTTGGACTAGATCATATGGATTAATATATTCACATGGTTGTGCTACGTGTGAAAAAGAACCGGTCAGACCAGATCATGTGGGTTAAAGGATTCATATGACCACGCTACGGTGTGAAAAAGAACCGGTCAGACCGGATCATATGGATTAAGTTCATATGACCATGCTACTGTGTGAAAAAGAACCAATAAGACTGGATCATATACATTAAGTTTATATGACTGTGCTACGGTGTGAAAAAGAACCGGTTAGACCAGATCATATAAATTGAAATGTGTATATGACTACGCTTCGGTGTGTAAAAGAACCGGTCAGACCAGATCATATGGGTGGCTCACGTGTGTGATGTGTTAATGATATTTGAATGTATTATGAAAGTTTGATTTTGTTGATGTTAGGTTGGAATAGAAATTTAATTTGTGAAAATATATATATATTTTTAAAAAAACTCTCTAGCTTATCCTTCTTTTTGTGTGTTGTTTGTTTTGTTTTTTTAAATCTGCGATGATCGTGTATATTACACATGAGCAGAGAATTTGACAGGTGGTGTGAATCTCCGATGAATTGATGGAGAAACTTTATTTTATTTTATTGTAATTTTAGAAAGATATTTCTTTTAAATCTTATATGGAGAAGTCTATTTTGAAATATATATGAATGAATCTATGGATATTTATATTTTGTTCTTATATAATTTTTATGCAATAAAGTTTCTTTTATATGAAAAATGTGGGATGTTACAAATGTTACGAGATATAAATTCCAAAAAGGAAAATAAATAATAGAAAATGGGTAGTGTTGGAAAAAAAGATTGAAGTGCACAAAGAATTACCTCTTCCCTCTCAAATTTTTATTGTCCAACAATTTTGGATGGTCTACATATACCATGAAGCATTTATACAATAAAGAAAGAATTATCGGTCATTAGGACCTGAAAAGTCAATCACAACACGTCTCGATGCATCTTTATCGGAGAGATAAATAGAAATGAGAAATGAATCAAATCATGTATGGGAATGACATCACCTTTAACCCAAAACCTTAAAATATTGGATGTATAGATATTCTTTTTTATATGTTGCTCAACTTTCTCATTTCTATTCAATGTGAGACTTAGACTCACACTTAGATACCTAACAAAAAAAGTTCATTTTTAGTTTTGAATTATATAATTCCAAGACTTTCCAAATTATGCAATCCCACATGTGAATTTGTAATATAAAATTCGAAATACAAAATTTATATATTAAATTGTATAAATATAATTTTGCATTTTAGATTATATATTCTAAAATACAAATTTACATTCTCAATTATATAAAATAGAAAATAAAATTCATAAGTCAAAATATAAATTTTATATTTCAAAGTATTCATTTCAAAATACAAAATAAATTATATTTCAAATTATACATTCTGAAATATAAGAAATATCTCTTTTTCAATATGCAGTGAGCTAGCACTGAAGTAAAAATGATGCTTAAAGCTCCCAAAGGAGTTCCAAGGATTGCAAGAGCGAAAGCATAAGCTGCAAAATTGGCTATTTACTCATCCATCACTGAAATCATTCGTACAGGCAGAAATGTTCTCCGGTGGCTCCTCTTTTTCCATTGCTCGTAGTATTTTAAAGACCCATTACTATTCATAATTCTCCGTGAATCTTGCGACACACGGCTTCTTCCTGCACCTCCGTACTTCTCTTCATGCACCTCCATAATTGTAGAATCATCAAAAATACCTTTTTAAAATTTTGTAATTCGAATTATATAAGAAATATAACTTTTTTTTATTCTGATTTGTGTAATCTAGAATAAAAAAAATTACTTCGAATACAAAAATTTGTATTCTGTATAATCCGAAACACAGAAGTTTGTACTGTGGATACTCTCTTATTCAAAAAAACGCGAAATCCTTCCTTCACTCATATATGTGTCACTACTGTGGCAACAATCTTATGTGTCAACACATTCAGGTTACAACTTCATGTAACAGTGACATGGCCAATTGGTTCTTGCGTGACAAAATTAGTCCAGCGTGACAGTAAAATGAAAAATAGGGTTGACATATATATTTGGTCGAGCTGCAGCAGCTCCTTCCTTAAGTGTCTCTTCCACTTTTATTTACGTGAAAACATTAATACTTTTAATTATACATAATTAATGAAAATATAAATATATATCTAAATATTAAATATATAACTTCATTTTTATATTCAAGTCAGTTAGAAGTTAATTATCAACTATGGATTATTAAAAAAATACTATTATATAATTTTCTTGTAATGTATATATATATATATATATATATATATATCATTTCTAAGTAAAATTATTTTTAATAAAACATAATTAATAAAAATATAAAAAAAATATAAATACATTTTTAAATATTAAAAATATATATTAAATTTATATTTAGTCAATGTATTTAGAAATTAACTATTAAGTATTGATTTAGAGAAAAATATATTTAAAAATACTATTACAACAATTTATTTACTTTTATTACTATTATCATCATCATTATATATAAGTACTTTTTTTAAAGTACTAATATTTATAATAATACATAATTAATGCAAATATAAATATATATGTAAATATTAAAAATATAAATCAAATTTATGTTTACCTTAAGTTATAAAGTGTTAATTATTACAGAAAATAATATTTAAGAATATATTTACTTCTATAAACACATATAATATATTATTTTAATTTTTAAATGGAAAACATGTAATGATTTCAAGTATGGTATGGAGGTCAGGAGTGCACATAATTGTTGGCTGTGATGAGTGGTCAGAAATTTTAACTTTATTAAACACTTAAAGTAGACATGGTTAAATACTTAAAATGTCCAGTACTGGTAATGGCGTAGCAGAGGACTGACCCTTGACTTATGTCATTGGTAGGTAGTTTGTGGTGAACAAGGGCACATCAGTTGGTGAATCCCACAGTGGAAAACAAGTAATGATTTCAGGTATGGAGGTAAAGGGTGCACATAATTGTTGACTATGATGAGTGGTCAGAAAGTTGTACACAGTTAAACACTTACACAGTCATGGTTAAACACTTTGAATACAATTAAACACTTATATAGTCATGTAAGGGATTGAACTATAGAGGTCAAGGGCGACAGAAATGGTGGATTGGTGATTAGTCAGAAAGTTGAACTTAATTCAACACTTACATGCAGGAGGTTAAACACTTACTATGTGCAGGGGTCGTCATGGCGTAGTACGTATGTCCCTTGGTTGATGTCATTTGTAGGTGGTCCTTGGTGAAGCAAGGCACATTTGTATTGAATGGCATGGTGCAAAACATGTAAGGGGTTGAAGTATGGAGGTCAGGTGACCACATATTGCTGGTTATGCTGTGCAGTGGTGGATGGTTAGGAAGTTGAACACAGTTAAACATTTATATAGTCATGGAGGTTCAACTTTAAACATAATTAAACACTTAAAAATTAAAATAATATATATGTTTATAGAAGTAAATGTATTTAAAAATTGTTTTCTCTAATAATTAACCCTTAATATAGTTAAGGGTTAATTTGATTTATATCTTTATATTTACATATATATTTATATTTGCATTAATTATGTATTATTATAAATATTAGTACTTAAAAATAAAAGACGTTATATATATAATGATGATAATAGTAATAAAAGTAAATAAATTGTTAAATAGTGCTTTTAAATATTTTTTTTCTCCAAATCAATACTTAATAGTTAATTTCTAAATAGATTGACTAAATATAAATTTAATATATATTTTTAATATTTAAAAATGTATTTATATTTTCATTAATTATGTTTTATTAAAAATATTACTTAGAAATGATATATATATATATATATATATATATATTACAAAAATTTGTATAATAGTATTTTTTTAATATTTTTTTTTCTAATAATCCATAGTTGATAATTAACTTCTAACTAACTTAAATATATAAAATAAAATTATATATTTAATATTTAGAAATATATTTATATTATGTATTATTAAAATTATTAATGTTTTTCATACAAATAGAAGTGGAAGAGACACCAAAAAGAAGGAAACTTTGAGAAGAAAAAACCATTTATGCCCTTATAAGTTAGCTCTAAATGTCATTTCAACAATTGGCATAGGTCATATGCTAAGTGTAATTGTCAAACTAACATTTTCCTATCTGCTCACCTTCCTACACACCTACCACTCTAAATTTTCAATGCTTGATTTTGTCGGACTTCAAGTGACTAATTTGAATTAAGGCACCTCATTGCAAAAACAATTTTTAGTGCAAAGCGCTTCTGTAAGTCTAAAATCACTTGTGTTTTATCTCAAACTAACATTTTGAAATACAACCTAAGGACTTAATTAACATCTCAACCAAAAAGTAACATAGGACTTATTAAATGCCGTCACCATTAGTTACAATCCTAAGTGAAATGATCCATTATTAAATAACAGCACCATTAATTACAATTCTAAGTAAAATGGTCCATTTTGATAGCAGTTAGACTTTAGAAATGAGAATATTTAATAATTTGTGGTAACGATTGGCAAGTTCATGTTTAATCGAGCAGTATTTCAATTTATACATAAGAGGACAGATATAATACAGTTTGAGAAAATTCACTCAATCTCGCAGAAATCAAAATTATATGTACTTAATGAGTCTTGTTTTCTCCAGAAAAGAAAGGGGTTATTACAAAGTAGGGAGGGAAAGCGATAAATCATTACTACAACCAATGGTTAACTCTAGGCTGCAAAAGTAGCAGTTTTCTAGCAGGGAATCGTAACAGTTTTCTGACAGGGAATAGTAACAAGCAGGAACCGATACAATTGAAATTGTCATGCACCATATGCTACCAACGGACTTTTCTTCCTTTTCTTGAACAATCAACACAATTGGTATACGGACAATATTTGGCCAATTATATATGGGCAGAAACCAACTTAAAACAAAACATCACCAATACATACAATAACACATCCATTAAAAATCAATAGACAAAAACGGGGGAACACTGCAGCAGAGGGAAAACACCTTTCATAATTGCAGACCTCCTCAACCTGAATATTGGAAAAATATTGGTTTCTAACCATATCTTTGTTTGTTTCTTTGAAGTATTATCAACCCATCTTTGAGACAGCACTTGATCACACACTAAATTTTCATCTCTTCAGTACCATTTGAATGGCATTTCGTTGAGACTGAGTCAAGCTCTGCAGTGCAAGCCATGAAAAATTTCAGAAGTTAAGCAACAATCGTCTATACTACAAGGTGAACTAAATGAAAAATATTACTGGGATAACCTCGCAAATGTGATCTAAGAGCTGTCGGTCAGATTGAGAAAAACTGACAAAGAAATCAACAAGGTAATTTGCCAGATTTATCTGTCACATTTGCAACCATAATTGTAAATTGTTAACAAATATATATATGCAAGTTAGAGCATCAGATTGAATAAATAAAACAGACACGGGATCACAGACCTGATTGAGAGGATCAGCAACACTAAAAAGGTTATCGTCATATTGATCATCTCGATCCTTGTAATTGTGAAATAAGTTTAGCAAAATAAAATAAAAATATATTAAATTTCAGTATAAAACTATGATATAATTGCATAGTACAGAAATTAAGATAGGTGAGAACTAGTGTAACTCAGCCAAACCTCATTAAATACTTTCGCCATTGCTTCAAGATGTTCATCAGTGGCTTTTCCCGAAGGTGAAGACACTGAATAAAGAAAATCTCTATCATTTTCAATACTATCTGCTTTAACTTCTTCCCAGTCACTATCCTGAACAAAGTTTATACATTAGGTAGCAACTTTACTAATTAGTGTATAATTAGAGTACACATCAATATGCATTAAATACCACATCATCAGCTTCCAAAACTTGTTCTTGTATTTCAGTTAATGCATCCGCCAACAAAGCCACTATCTGCAAGATATTCAAGAAAGAGAAAACATACTCAGTTTATGATACAATATTAAAACATTCAACTTACATATAGTCTTCTTTTACAGATAACCGTAAATTTTAATCAGGATGTTAACACAGTAACATTGTTGCAAATTGCAATTAATCGTAGAAACTGCACTGTGAGCCTTACAAAATAATTTTGATACAAGTGCAAGAGAAGTAGTATGAAACCATTCCTGTAAGCATTGGGATAGTTGACCTAGGGTACGTTTGGGTAAGCATCTTAAGGGAAAAGAGGTTATTGAATAAACTTTGTGATAGTTGACCTAATAATATTGAATAAGGATCTGTTTAGATAAATCTATCCAGAAGCACTTAAAGGAGTTCAATATAGTATGCGCTACCATGAGAACTCAAGGTCTGTCTGAAGATCACATAAAGCTCAAAGCATTCTTCTTTTCTCTACATGAGAGCAAAGGATTGGTTGATTAAAGCTTAAGTTGGTTGATTAACCAGTTGTCTGTCACCCACCTTTATCTTGAGGAGGATGTTAGAGATAGATATTTCTCTTAGAATATTTTGTTTGTTAGTTTGCTTGCACTCCTTTTCGTCAGTTAATACTATTAGACATTTATGATTGACATGTCAGTAATGATCCTCTGACATATAGATAGATCTGTTGTAGCATGATCATAATTTTTGTTCAGATATTGATCAATAAAACTTTGGTTCAGTATTCTCTGCAGTCAATTCTTAATATAATTTGATGTCAACATGACATGAAAACAACTATATATAATGAAAAAAGGAATTACCTTTGTACGAAGTGGCAATATTACCCATTGATTCGGATCTGATTTAGCTTTTGATCTTGTGGTTATTCCCTCACCAGACTTCATGAAGCAATAAGCTCGGGAAATCAGCAAAAGTACTCCCACCCTCCCGGGTGAAGAAAAAAAGAGAGCAAATAGATAAATCATATAACAGTAATACCTTAATTAGATGGCCTTGGACATGTATTTTTCCCAATTCATTGTGCCTACTGGTTAGCAACAAGGCCAGGGCACTTGTAGTTACTTTTATTTGATATGCTCCCTGTATCTCGCCTGCAATCATATATCACGTGGAAGAAAATGTTTATGCACACTTCAGCATTCCTTATTGATCATTCTCATGTTTGACAGAGGTGAAAGTAACATAAACATGAGTTTCACCCAAAAAGTGTAACTATTCACACGCAGAGGCTAGGAAAGGGGAAGGAGTTAGCATAATTAGATATTAGAATTCTTAGTAGTTAGTGACAAATAAAATCTTTCAACTATTCATGCATGAGGATAACTACATACCAAAGAGCAGTTACAGACACATCTTTCAGATCTATGGACAAACTCATTATTTGCAAAATGGAAAATACCAAATAAATCACATACCAAAATATCTTAAACCAAAAAAAAAAATAGTAGAAGGATGTTCACCTTGCTGCTTGGTCCATTCTGAAATTACGTAAGCAAACGAATTAGCATATCCTTCCGCAGGAATCGAGATCAGCAAATCAATAAATTGTCCAACATTAGGAACGCTCATGTGTACCTGAATTTTAAGTAATATTTTGGAAAATTATCCATGTGGACAGAGGGAAAGAAGCAGACGTTAGAATCATTCAATTGACTGCCCATAGAACTGTTTGCTTTCATCCTCCAAAGTTATTTATAAAAAATAGATAGGTCTGACCGTTAACCGTTACCAACAAAAAACTGACCATTGAATCATTCAAATTCAATCAGAAAAAATTGGCTATATTACCAGTCTAGCAAAAACAATAAGCAATGAGCTTCGCAGGACAGCACTTTGAGCAGATTGCATACGTTTGACAAGTGCAGCAACCAAGTCTCGAATATGTACTGCCATCTGTGATGGTAAATGCAAAATAAGTTGAAGAATGTAACTCCCAACAAAGAGAGACCCAGAGCTTTCCAATTCTGGGTCTAGTAGTCTGTTCAAAATAAAAGAAATCATAAAACAAATCAGAAACAGAGATTAGCGAATAAGCCCACATGCACACATAAGCAAAAAACCTAAAATAAAACAAAAGAACAAAATGTTCCTACTTGTTACTGTAATAGAGGTTGGAGAGTTCAGATGACAAGATGTAGTAAAGAGAATATCTTAGAATTTAGACTTGAGACCTAACTCGATACCATAAAACTTACTTATAAGGTGACAAATTGCCCAAGATTTACACGTTCTATTTGTTCAGATATATTTCTGTTATGATATGTCGCTGGTTTCGGAGATATGATCTAACTTGAGATAAATGAAAAGACAATTATTTAGAGAGCTTAATTTTCCTCTCCTAGGTTTTGATATTTATCTAACTGTAATTGTGTAAGAAGAGTAAAGAATAAGAAACAAATAAAGGCATATCAAGGATCCTAGGTACAGATATATGTACAGCACAAAAGAGAATTTTAATAAAGGCCTCCTCTAAATCTTCATGAGGAAAAGCACTTTCAACATCCAATTGATAAAGAGACCAATGACAAATAGCTGCCATTGGAAAGAAAAGAGGAACCGTAGTCATTTTGGCAACTGGACAAAAAGTATACCCTATCCTTTGGATGGCTTTGATATGATTAATTTCACCAGTGGGGCCAACTTTAATGATAAACAAATCTATAACAGTTAATGACTAATTACATTCTAACAAAAAGGATACAATATTATTTAGAGAGCTTAATTTTGTTGTCAAATACAGTGAGGAGAGGAAAGAATAAAATCCAAGTAAAGGCATATCTAGGATCCTTGGTACAGCACAAAACTACTTAAGAAAGCCTATTAAAGGTCTATTATAACAATCTTATATCTAATGTGAAAGCCTTTTTTAGTTGTCAGAATTGTTTAACTTAATTGAATGGGATAAACTGTTACAATACGTTAACTTATCTTTTGCATTACCAATTTGTCACCAATGTATAGGCTGCATATCTTTTCGGAGTATCTGTGATGTAATGATCCTTATAAGATATGAATAAGTTAAGAGATGAATTTATCTCTTGAGAATTCTCTCTATTTTCACCAGTATCAGAGTGGGTTGTACCCGCTTTGTCTGTCATTGTCCTGTGAGTCTACCATCGTCACGGTTGCCTGCCATCAACCAACATTTTTTCTTCTCAGACTCGTGTTCTTCTCATCATTCAACATAGAACCACGTGTCCATCTTTGCCAGCCAACACCAGATCTAGAGTGTCTCTTCGAGTGACAGAGAACCCATCCGATCTCAGAGGCGAGCAGATTCTGCCTCACCCATCGCCAAACTCTTTAGTTCCTCCTCCAACTCTTGTTTCCTCCTTTTATTTCTGGTTGAAATTCAAGTCCTCTTCAACACCTTGAGGGTTTCCTTTTTTACCCTTGTCTTCTCTTTCTCATGTCTAAAATGGCTTCTCGACCATCCTCTCCTTTTCTGGCCCCCCCACAATTACTTAAAAAAAATTCAACGGCAAAAGTTTCCAATCATTCTCCACATTTGTTGAACTTTGGTTTCTTTGCCAAGGTTTCCTTGATAACTTGGAAGAAGATGATAGTAAAATTAGTAAATACCTAAATTGGTCCCTGTGTGCTAGTTAATAGGTTTCTAATTAAAATTTTCATTCAAATGAGCACTTAAAAATTCACCCGCTTGCATATAAGTCCTTATGTATCAAATATAAAGAAATTTGCGTATTAAATATCAAATACCCATAAAAGACTTAGCTGCAAACACATAAATTTTTCAAACACTTATTTACATGAAAATTTGAATCAAGGACATAACAATCAGTGCACTCATCTTTCAAGAACCAATTTGGGTATTTATTCATTTAACTATCATCTTCTTCCAAGTTATCATGGAAACCTTGACCAAGAAACCAAAGAAACAAAATGTGTTTACTCGATCATAGTCAAAGTTGAGTATAGGGTGATGACATCACTTACATGTGAACATGTGTGGATAAAAGAATTTCTTCGAGAGCTTAAATTTGTGAAATTCAACAAATGAGCATCAACTGTGAGAACCATGCTATTCACGTTGTTTCCAATCCTATATTTCATGAGAGAACCAAACATATAGAGATTGATTGTCATTTTTCTCAAGAGAAGTTGTCCAAATTTGCATGAAACTTGTCAGCTCCAATGTTCAACTTGCAAATATTTTAACCAAGTCCTTGCAAGTTTTGTACATACAATCTATGGTTCCAACTAGAGGAGTTTTAGACTTGTTTAACTTATTTGAAAGGTTAACTTGTTAAAATAGGTTAACTTATCTTTTTTATTACGTAGATGTCACCTATGTGTAGGTTTCTCATACCTTCTTTTGTGTATCTCTAATGTAAGGGTCGTCCTTAAAAGTATACGAATCAGCTAAATGCTTTATCTCTTAAGCATTCTTTCTATTTTCAATATCAAATCTAGGAAAGTGGGTTGAATTAGGGCCCTATAGGATCATATCACGTGATTTTGCTTAATCATATCATTTGTTCAGTCCTGTCCTTGATTTCAACTATTAAAGTCACGTCTCTAGTCAATGTGCAACTAAACACCACCCCTGAGGCTGCAATTAAGGAAACTCCCAAAGAGGTTGTAATTAAGGTAGGTTTCTGGGTAACCTCACCTAAAGCCATTTTCCAACACACCCCTCTCTGCCCAAGGCCATCAGCCTAGACCATGGCAATGCAAATGGTCCAACAATCGATCTAAGATAAACTTTGATAGCATCTTGGAATTGGGACTTATGACCTAATGCCAAGAGAAAACTAATTTTTATGGTGAAGATTGACCAAGCTTTACAAACATTATTTGTAACATCAATCTAGTCAATGTGAGACTAAACACCACTCTTGAAGTTGTGCACCTAATGCAGTCCCCAATGAGGCTGTAGGTAGGCTAGGGTTTACCACAATTAAAAACGTTTGCATCAGAACGGACAATAGCAAAGCAATAGGACAGAACTAAATACTGAATGAGTTATTGAAGGGTCTAGAAGAGAGATATTAGTGTCAAAGTTTTTTAATTAGATGGTATGATCGAAGAAGTTGGATGAGTAGAGAAGTACATTAATCCCTACCAACAAGAACAAAGGAAATATACAAAACTGCACAAACACTAGGCTATTAACAAATGATCCACACTATAAAGCCATAGATTCAACTTGAAACTGGACATATGGCCAGTCCGATCAAGCTGTTGCATCAATTAACTAAGACCAGTTATGACATCTCAAACCAACTAACCATTATAAAGTTGATAGAGCTGGTAAACTTGACGCACCAGTTCAGTTTTAATAATACTAGTTTGAACAGAAAATGAGGGCATAGCTGATTTCCAATAGGTATAGAGATAAATCAAGGATCAATTTAACCCTTATCTTTATATCACGGTAAAGGATGTGCTTACTAAGGCATATTCAAGGGTGTAGGTTATGCATGTCTTTCGTTGATGATATAATTCAAGTTAGAGATTTTCAGAGGAACTAAATTCGAAGCTAGAAATATGAAAGCAAAAGCTTTCGAAGTTCAAGTTTTGAATTTAAGCAGAAGATGGAGTATAAGATTGTAAATATAACAAGAGATACCAATCCTAGTTTACAGTTGAATCTTGGAAACCATACCTTACCACAAGTCACACAGTTTTACTATCATGGGTCCGTGATACAAAATGACACTGAAACAAGAGATGATGTAAACCATAGAATTCAGGTTGGGTAAGTCAAATGAAAGAGTGCCTCGAGTTTGTCTATAGATATGATCCATAATAGTACATTGACGTTGTTCGATCCAAGCATCAAACTCTACCCGGGGGTTGAGGCTTAGTTTGTTTTTTATTATTGTAGTTGAATCTTCCACTCATTGTTCTACACAATCCTTAAAAATGGTAGGTAACAATAAAATAAACTGAATGTTTTCTTTAAAGCTATGTATAAAATTAGGTAACAGGTTGAGTTTGCAGAAAATATAGAAACAGCAGTGACTCATCCATTTCCCATGCTGATTTTCTCCTTTTCCATATTCTAGAGGAAGGTTTAAAAGCAAAAGCTTCAAGAAATAACAAGGAATTAAAAATTGTTCGAACTATTGTTGAAAGGAGCTTGAAGCAATAATGGTAATCAATTTACTTAGAGATGTGAAAAAACTGCCAACTACCTTGAAGCTATATCAAGTAAACTTCTCATAGTTGATCCAGAATCAGATCCCCACGCAAGAATTTCTTGTCTTCCCCCAGATATAAATGCAGATAAACATTCTGTAGCATTCTGCTCATATCAAGTCAATGCATATATTTAATTCTATGCTCCAATCAGTAGTAGTTTAAAATATAAATAACAAAATAGGATGTGTATCTATAAAAAACCTGAATTTCACTATGGTCGTCACTTTGAAGGATTATTTTGATAACAGCATTGAAAGAGACATCATATATTGCTTTCACTACATCAGCAGGGGCATTCTGTATATAGCTACAACGAACTGAGCTGAGAAAGTCAAAAGATAAAGTGCTCAAAGGTCAAGGATGACATGTTTCTAACAATACTTGCCTTCAGTAACATTGTTACCAGATCTAATGATCCAGCTACCAAGCCTTCAGTCTGCCCTTGTGGCTAGAAGAAAATTTACATAGGTGTGTAAGTAACAGGTATTATTCTAAAATCACTAACCACTGACACTTGGTTAACTTTGAAGTCTTACTTTATTCAAAATTGGTCCAACATACGGCAAAATTCTGGAAACCAATGGATGTATGCATCCAGGAATGCTTTTGATAGCCTGGAAAAAAAGAATAAATATAATCAATCAGATGACAAAAGAAATTATTTATAAGCAAGCATTAAAATAATTGTTTCCAAAGTCCACAGCAGTTATGAACCTAGAAATCTATACATAGAGCTTGACAAATGATAGATTCGGGTTAAATAACATCATAGAGAATAGCACATACATAAAGTACCAACACATAAGTGTATTTCTGAGTATATATATACAGGCACATACAACAGATCTCTCAATCCATGTCACATAACACCCAGCACACAATTATCTTCATACGTGTGCTTTCATATTCATGATAACTTAGTTTTAAGGAAAAAGGTTTTCTATTAAATTTCAAATGATGTCCCAAGCATCCAGTTTATTTAATAAACATATTTTTCATAAAAGTATCTTAAGTGAAGAAAAAAACTTTTTCAAAAGATGCTCTTAAATAATAATAGTAATAATAATAATGTTGAATAAAGCATGACACATAATATATTACAATAGATAACAATTGTAAAAAATAGAATAATGTATCCTGAGTTCTGCTATGCTATTCCTCTTTAGTGGTTTCCGGATTGACCACTAGAAACCCCTATCTAAGATTGATTTCTTAAAACAGCACTGATTTTTTACATAAACTTTGGCCTGTAATTGGTTGGATGGAACATTCCACGTTAGAATCTCTTGTTTTACAGTCCTACCTCAACCTAATGTTGACAACATCAGTCATGACTAATGCAATATGCTAAGAAAAACAACCAAGTAACTCTGACGATAAAAATAAAATCATTACCTCAAGAATTTCAAGTGCATCAATACTGATAAAAGGATCCGAAACATGCGATGCCCACACATTAAGGATTACAGGAGAAATCATGTTTTCAACTACTGTTGATGATTCTCGACCTATAACAAGTAATGATGAGGGAATAAATACATATGAAATGGAAACAAGATATAAATTTTAGTAAAAACTTGTTAGAAAAAACTTCTCAGCCCAGTGATTAATAAATTATAATGCATATTCTGCACAGGCGAATCTAATAATTTTGGGGAAAAAACAAGAATACAGAATATTTACCTATTACAAGTATGAATATATAATCAAGCTAGTATCCAGAAATACATCAATACAATCATATACTTGTGCTTGCGTGTATGTGCCTGTGCCAATATCTGGGTAATATACAACCTAACCTGCTTTTACTGCAGCAAGCAATGTATCAAGAACCATGTGCAAGGTTTCCTCTGATGCCTGGAAATTATATTTTGGTAATCATTACATGCAACAATAGTAGAAGATATAGAAGAAAAGGATTTATATTGTGGGCTACATGATTAAGAAGATCAGTGAGGGATGAAAATAAACCCAACAACTGCGATTGGACAATTTCATTTGTTGCTTCAGGAAGGAGGCTAGAAAGTGCTCTGCAGGCACCTACTTTTACAGGTGGGGGCCTGTTATATTCAAAGTTAGAAGAGTATATTACAGAAAGATTACCAACTGAGACAAGTATTCTTACACATCAATTGTAACTGCCTTCATTGCTAAATAGAGATAGTGCTCTAGTAAGCCACTGCTTATCTGTAAAATATTAAAGATCAATTACAAGTTATGAGAGAGAGAGAGAGATGAAATCTTAAAAGTTCGGACAGGATCATTCACCAAAGAAGAAAATTTAGCAACTGAAGTAAAAATGCGGGCATACAAAAATGGGCATTCAAGAGGACCTGGCACAAAAGTGAAAAAATAAGATTAAAAAATGTGTCAGACACAGCTGCATTCATTGAATCAGAATGGAAGCTTAAAAATGGCAAGGGAAGAGTTGAAATCAACCTATTAGAGAGTCTACTGCGAAAATATTCTCAACCAGGTGCTTCAAGTCACCTGTATAAACCCCGGCAGTTTCCTGTATCAATAACAAATCAAGTACAAAATGAAAACACAAGTTATTGAGGATGGAAATGAAAATTTCTAATTCTACATATCAGAATTCACAACTGAAATAGGATTCCCAAACCTCTGTCTCAAATAGTTGTTCTGAAAGAGATGATAGGGCAAAAAGAGTAGCTTCTCTTATCTGCCAAAAATTAACATGTATTAAATAATAAAATAGTTTAGACTTCAGAACAGAGAAATAAAATGGAAGCAAAAAATATTTAAAACTCTTACAAAATAATTGATTAAAACTCTTAGGAAATAACCAATGCAAAAGAAAAAGGCTGCTTTTGTGTATATATGCTCTCAGGCTATACATGTGCAGGTTCTCATAGTCTGAACATGTCCATTCTTCCTTTTTTAGTACTCATTTTGTTCATTTACACTGCAGTTGAGTGAGCTCAAGTGATTCAAGCTCTAAGAATCCTAATGCTCAGTTTCTGAACTTGGTAGAGTGGGTGCAGTCCCACTCTATTGTCTCCAGTTAAGTCGTCACCAGCCACCGCTGCTCATCAACAAACATTGTTCAAGGTGCCAATAGAGTTCATAATTTGGGTGGCTTCCTTGAGCACAATCAAACTCCACATGTCTCAAAGGCAGAAATCTCTAGACACAATCACACGCAACATTTTCCAAAGTTGCTCTATCAAGCATGTACTATCACACGTCAATCTCCTATTACTAAGTCTCCATATGACAACTTTATCTCACCCAAAGTGACAACAAGCGCGATTAATGAGATGTTTGTGATACTTTGGATTAGTTCATCTTCCATCTGGCAAATCAATTATAGTGTGTCGGTAGTTGTACACTTTTAAAACAATACCTAATGGTAAAATTAATGGCTACAAATATCATCTAATTGCCAAAAAATACACACAAATATATGGACAAGATTATAATAATACTTTCTCTCGTGGCCAAAATGACATTTATTTGACTTCTCTTCTCCGTAGCAGTTATTCGTCACTCAGACTTAGTTTCAACTTGACATTAAAAATGCATTTCTACATGTTGATCTTAATGCAAAAGTCTACATCGAGCAACTCCTAGATTTGTTGTTGAGGAGGAGTCTAAAGTGATATGTCATCAATGCAGGTCTTGTATGGTCTCAAGCAATCTCCCACGCATGGTTTGGGCATTTTTGGACTATCACCCAATAGTTTGGAACGATGCAAAGTGATGTTAATCATTATTTGTTTTATCTTCATTCTCCCTACTGAAGATCCCACATGACTAAGAATAAGGTTGAATTATAATATATAAGTAGAGTATAATCCCCACCTTACTAGGAATAAGGTTGAATTATAATATATAAGTGAGGTGCAACCATCACCTTAAAAGTTAGTTTTGCGATGTTGAGTTAGGCATAAACCGTGTTACTGACATGGTATCAAAATCATTCTGAACATATCCTAATCATGTTCCTTAGGACTATTATTATCGCACTCCTATTAAACCACCTATAAATATTTAATCTCATACTCGAGATGTTAATTTCTCGACGTAGGAGGTGTGTTGGAGATCCCACATCAACTAAGAATAAGATTGAATTATAATATATAAGTGAGATACAATTCTCACCCTACTAGGAATAAGTATTATAATATATATATATATATACATATATATATATATGTATATAAGTCGGATATAATCCTCACTCCATAAGTCGGTTTTGTAAAGTTGAGTTAGGCATAAACCCACTTATTAAGGACCTATGTAATCTCATGCCCAACCAGCATTGTTGCAAAACCACACCCTTTTCTTTCTTCTGCTATATTCATTTGTGCAGCTGAAAGAAAGGCGAATGAGAGGGTGTGAAAAGTTTATTATAGAAAGAAATTTAAGAATTAGTTAGTTGCTAACAACTGTCAGAGGAAGGGGCTGAGAATGTCTACATATTCTTATCTTGTGGGGTAAAAGATAGAAAGGGTACTAGTTTCTACGACAGGGAATGCTCTATGAGAAAATATTATTTGGAAGTTCTCCAAGAAATAATACAACTTTGGGGAATAACAAGTTTGGTCCGACATGAGGAAGAGGTGATCATGGAAAGTCAATTGAGAGTGTTAGAAAGGTCGGCCGGTCAACAAGGAAAGGACGTAGCAAAAATGAAGACAGATTGTCCATTGCGAAAGACAAATTGTCAGATATGAAGGAGTTTAAAGAACATGTTTGAGAAATGTATAAATGAGCGGTTCATAGTGTCTAAGGTTATTGAAATGTATAAATGAAATTGTCTTAAAAAAATTAGCTGTATAAGTGGACAATTCCCCATCAGACATTGATAATTTTTCCTAGTTGAAGCATCTAGAAACTTGAGTGCAGATTCTGGGGCACCTTACTTTTTCAATAACATAGAGTTACATGCCAACAAAATAAACAGAATTGGGTCAGCATTACTTTCAAAAGAGCCTGTCAGCCGGCCAATCGAATTTACCAAACATAAGATAGTTTCTAGATCCAACAAGAATAGACATTCAGTATTTACCCTCCACCAGCTTGCATTGCCAGCAGCTTTTCTGATTTCAGACTCGTTGAACCATTGTTTCGTACCGTCTATTATGGCCAAAATTCCTTCATCCTCAAAAGAATTTACAACCTCTTCCAGAAGAAGCACACCTAACAAAAGGTATTTTCTGATTAAGCATATGAAAATATATAAAAAGAAACAAACTCAATATAAAACATAACTGAAGCATTGAAATCTGTCAGGAGTCATATTTTGTTATTCCATATTTAGCATATTATAATTAAAGTGTATAAAGGAAATATCCCTGAATCATAGGAACTGATTATATCCTGAATCATAGGGATTTGATTACATTAAGCGTTGTTATTATATTTCCTAATTAGTTTTCCAATCTTATATATATATATAATACTCTTACCAATAAAACCATTCTATTCTACCATAATATTTGATATGGAATCAGACTAAGAGCCTCCTCTGACTACGCATCCAAACATCCTAGATGAGAACCTTCATTCCTATCAATAATCCAAAATCCTAGAAGACAACCTGACAACCTTCATTGTTGTCGATCATCTCTTTGAAGGCAGCCTTAATTGTTGATGGGGTTTATATTGTCATTCATTGCCTTTGTCTTGCCGGAGCCATGGCAGACTCAGTTGACACAACAACTGAAATAGGGGATTAAGAGAATTAGATCCGATAATGTCAAAGATTGTTTTAATCATGAACTTAAGTCCTTTTGTTGTAAGGAGGGTATCATTCATGAACCATCTCGTATCAAAACACCCCAACAAAATGGGATTATTGAAAGAAAAAATGAACACTTACTTGACCAAACTCGAACTCTTCTTTTTCAACATAAGGCTCTTACAACATGATATCTAAGTAATAAATTACCTTCTAGTGTTTTAGCCTCAAAACGTCCTATGGATGCTCTGTCTTCTTTCTATCCCAGACTGACTACATCAAATAAACTCATTCCAAGAATATTTGGGTGTGGGTCTATGTCCATGTCCATAACGGTGCTAGATGAAAACTTGATCCTAGAGCAAATGTGTCTTTTCGTATGATACTCATGCACACAAAAGGGATATAATTGATATCACCCACCATCCAAAAATTTGTGTCTAGATATGTCATTTCTTTTTAGCAACAAAGTTACTTTCACCTATATCATCTTCAAGGGGAGGCTATACGAAAGGAAGATTATTCTTCTTTGCTACCTCCTGAGACTTGAACTAGAAACAGGGACCGAAAAAGAAATAAAATATGAGAAAGAAGTTCAACCCCCTAAATCCACTCAAGATAGGGATGATGTAAGATTTGGGAAAATTCTTGTTTATACTCAGCATAGCTTGTTGTGCAAGCTACTTAGTCTGTATAAATCCTGTCTTAGTACTTCAACATTAGTAATGCAAATTCATTTTCAGTTTACGTAACCTCTCTCTCTCAGCTTAGTTCTAGTTTCTTCAAGGGAGATACTGACCAGAGATGCGGCAGCTATAAGTGGCATCCTCTTCATCAGCAATGAACTGGTTAGCATCCGCAGACCATGTATGAACCTAAAAATAGAATGCACAATTCTTTGGTAATAAAAATAGTAATAGAATTCAATTGCAGGAAATTATAAGGAAAAAAGAGACGGGTAGAACATCAAAGGCCCTGCTCTAAATTGCCGTATTTGCACTATTACAAGATACAGCCAAATACATCTAGACCAAACCACAGTAAACAACAATTGATTGCATATGCTTATTTTATATGTATATAATATCAGCTGAGATTTTACAGCTGTCATATTTTGGGTAGAAAAAAAAAAAATCCTTAGAGTAATAGCACTGGTTCTAATCATGCAAACAGCCTCTCTTACTATTGAGTTACGGCTTCATATATATGATACTTTGCAGGTCCACAGTGATGGGAACCTCATCCACTGAGTAATCCTTTTTTCATATTATGGAATTAAGGTATTTGAGTAAGTTATTTTCTGAGTCTAGTAATGTTGAATAAAAAAATAATATTTGCCATTCTGACGCAAACCTCAAAAAAATTCCAACTATAACAAAATCTTGAAACTTTAACAAAACAAAATATAAATATACAATCACAATGCGTCACATTGATACAAAGCCCAAAGCCTCAACCACATGCAACATTGCAAATTTTTTTAAAATTTCAGAAAAACAATGTAGGAAATGGAATACATTTCAATCATTATGTCACAAATATCCTGAAATTTTGACCTTTATGTTGTCATATATCACTTCAAAAATATACAAATCATGTTTGGGCCTCCGATGGATAGCATATGCTAGAGAAGATTAACTAGTGCACCACTCTATGACATTGGTAAAATGGGTTCAACTGAGTAAAAAGTAGTGACAAAGTTTAAAGAAAAATGCAAAATCCAAAATACATTGGTGCAACACCAGGCAGGATTAAGGATGGCAAATAAAAAGTGAACTCATAAGTATTGTCCAAACCCATCCCTATACTAACGAGGAAACCCATATTGACTAGGCATGCGTATTGTGATTAATACCCAACTTTTTAAACTGGATACGAGAACGGAGATGAGTATGTATCTGCCACATCTCCGTCCTTATCTCCATACTTGTTCCCATTTTAAATACACACCCTTAATTTATTTAATACTCCACTTCGAAATTTTTACAATTATAATTTACTCATTGTTATTTGTCATTGAAGAGAAAAAAAAAAATATGCATTCCTTTGGTATTGAATTCTTGATAATTTCGAGTTTCCTTTGATTTTACTTTTATTTTTGGTAAAAGATTATTTAATAAACAGTTGGATGGTACAAGTATACCCATTACACAACGGGGATGAGGATAAGATACAAATTTCATATCCGTTAGGTATCAAAAATAGGGATAAGTATGGGTTTTTAATTCTAGAGGGGACAGGGAGGAGGACGAGTACAGTCAAACCCACACTCGTCTCGCCTGTTGCCATCCCTATGTAGGATGGAATCCATGAAAAGACTCCAATACACCATTTGCTTCCTTTCTATCTAACATAAACATGCACATGTGCAGTAAAGTGATATATGAAGCAGTAAGAGATTGGCATTAATTTATGCCTGATATAACAAAATAAAAATAATTAATGGGTACAGGAAAGATCCACCTTCACTCATCTCAAGTAAGCTACAGTTTTTCTATTCAAATGACAAGCACAACATTTTAAATAGCATAAGAATTAGAAAGTGAATCTGCAGAAAGCCAATCAGATGCTACTAAGCAAAATGAGGGCAAATATGAACAAAATGAGAACAGTAAAAAATGTCATACCTGCTGTTCTGTGATTTGAAGAAAAGCAATAGTATAGTACACCAATTCTCTGATATTGCCCACAACCACCTAATAGAAGTGCAAACCACAGATCAAAGCAATGGCACAATAGAACACAATCAGCAAAAACAGATAGCAAGAATACTCTGAACCAAACCTTTCTCAGTCTTGGATTGCCCACAATGGTCAACATGAGTTCAAAGAGCTGTAAATATATAAAAAAAAATGAAAAATGATAATTCAAAAGCTAATATAAAAAATCACCACACTTATTGAAACAAACTAAAAGAAAAGAAATTTTATACTGATTATTCTGAGATATACAAGTTATGAGCCTCTGTTTACAGGAGCTATATATAGACTATAGAAGTTCATCCAGTTGAGTGCATTATTTATAACAACCTGACAGTGACAGCTGCATGAAACTACTCTAACAGAATACAACCATGATGATGGTTGTAACTGACCAACAATGCAAACCTCAGCCAGTTGATTACTTAAAAGTCTATAATTATAAATTTTGACATTTTCCATACAATTCAGCAAAAAACAGCTATAAAACACTCATAACAGGTATAAATCAAACAAAGAGATTCCTTTACGCTAATAAGCTGATGAAGCCACAATATTAAATAATGAAAAATGTATCGCCTTTGGATTCAGGTTTGACCAATTTAAGAAAGGAAATCCTCCTTGCCAAATAACAAGCTAAAGGAGACCATCAAAAGTCAGTCAGTTAACTCTGACGTTAAAATATGTCGAACAGAATAATGTCATTTTATGCAATATAAATGATCAACACGAAAACCTGCTGGCCACTATCATCACCTGGATAACAAATGAATCAAGGCTTTTCTCTGACCCATCAGAATCATATCTTCCATCATATGAATCTTCAGTTCCTTCAATAGATGCTTTCTCATAAACTCTCAAAGAAGAGACAAACGTATTCCACAGAGGTCCTAATATAACTACAGTGAAAAGCATTTCGTAAACAAATAAATCAAAGAACTAAACAAATGCCTAGAAGCTCAACTTGGGGAGAAAACATACCCTCAAATTCACTTTTAAAGAGACTTGAAAAATTCTGAATGAACTGATTCAAGCACTTCAAAACCTTAACAAAGAAAAATGCAACATCATGTCTAATAGGAAAGATATGCATGTATGTGTGCTTGTATAGTATACATACACACATGACACACGAATATAACTATATATAAACACATATAGATAGACTAACCTCCATTCTGATACTCCAATCATCAGGATTTTCAGATTGAACTGGAATTTCTAGAATAGAAGAGAATTGGTCCATCCATGGTTTAAGCAAAGGACCTATCAAAGAACTTGTTTCTGCCTAAACAGAATATCTTGATCTGTTAATAGTTTAAAAGAAAAACACACTAACCTAACAATCCACTCGGACAGTTCGTAGTCACTTAGTCAAAATACCTTGTAAACACCACTCATTGTCCCCAGCATAGATGTACAAGAATAGACTATTGAAAGGACCTTTGATCGAATGTATGGGTCATATATCTGAATGGCAATAAGAAAATAAGAAATATGTTCCAGGTGAGACACAAGAGACTCGGTTCACCATGTATAAACGAAAAAGTGGTAATTTTCCTTTATTTTCTTCATTTTTTTCATTGAAGAATTTAAAGATTTGGAAAAGTATTTAAATGAATTATCAAAAAAATTAACATGGGCACAATATTTCAATTTTACTTCAAAAATATGCACTAACAAAATGGAAAAATATCTTTACCAATGAAAATCGACAACTAATATGCAAAATGCAGATAGACGGAAAGGACTTGTTAACTCCTATAATATGCTGTCTTCCTTTCTGAAGATGAAAGTTAAGACTACGCCATAATGGATGCAGGGTAAAGATATAATGTAAACTTTTGATAATGAATAAATCCTTTCCAGACTTTTTGTGTAGCCAATTAGAAATATAAGCAAAATACAACCTGGGGAGATGATACAATTGTCAGCAAACTCGGGAACAGAGCAGGTATTAATGTTGGAACCATTTTATCATCCAAGTCCGCAGAGAGAAGAACCAAGCATCTCATAGCTCCATGCACTAGAATAAAATTATTAAAGATAAACAAATAATAAATCTTATTAACATTAACATATTGGCATTCCATAAACATTGTAACCCCAAAACTGTACAATTATTGATCATAAAATTACTTCCAGAAAACCAAATAGAGAAAGTAAATGAATCAACTAGTAGCCAGCATGAACGAAAATAATCAAGCAAACCATTTACAATTCAGGGATATAAAACGGCTCATACCATAAAAGTTTGGTCTCTACTCTATAAAATGGATCACTGCACAAGCCAAGGCTTTTTCCCAATCATTCACACAGAAAATCCCAAGAATCACCAACTCAAACAAAAATGCTTACCTCCATTCAAGTTGGCTTGGTTATTGATCAAATTTAGGAGAAATGGTAACAAATCTGGCCATAACTCGGGCCAGTCATGCACTGCAATAGATGCAACAGCCATACCAATGGCCGTGCAAATTTTCCTATGAGGATCATCCAATGTCAATAGAAGCATTCTTCGGATGATTTCCTGGCATTGTAACAAACTTTAGTTAGCATAAACATAGTGCCTTTTAGTAATCAATTTAATTAAAAGGCCTTTTACAAAACAAAAAACAATTAAGATTGACAAGGAACTACAAAATGCTAATCAGTAATGTACAAACCTATCATATAACATTCCAGAAATTCAGGTTCAGAAAAATAATATTATTTGGAGTGCCATATATGAGATCCACGAGCAAGACTTTGAACCCATAATTAAGTCAAAAGGTCAAGTCAAAAGGCATAGAAACCTTGCTATTACCCTCCATCCTTATCCAATAAAAGAGAAATCCATCAGATCTAAAGCTCAATGGAGAGAACATAAAGCAGCACGTGGACAGCTTTGACAACAGATGCTTTTGTGATAGATTTTAGAGCTTATTTATACTCTTTCTAACTTATGAGACAAAAAACAATAGAAATTGGTTTTTCATTGCATTTCATATTCCAAAAAAAAAGTCCAATTATCTTAGTCTTTTACATTCTTATTTAAAAAGATATTTTCTATATATAAACACCAATGAACAATTCATCGTGTAAAATTTTAAGGCAGCAGCAGTCTAGACCCCTGGAAGAAGGTAAATACCAAATAAATTGCTATTATCATATACTAGAAACACTCTTCTGCAAATAATCAAATGCAAGGAAATATATGGCATAGATGACAGCAACTGAAGAAACTAAATTAGTCCAAATTCAGCACCATTTATACAATGTGATTTCAAGGCCTCCAAGGACTGGCTAAAGGAATATATATAAACCAAGGGTAATGTATCTAAACCACAAATCACAATCAGATACAAGTTTAGGATGCCAACCAACAAAATCACATTGCAATATTAGATAGTGGCCCATAGTAGCTAATGGCAATGCAGAGCAACAACCCTCCAAAACCACTATAGCAGGATAGTAGTAGTAGAATGATCATTTTGGCAATTGGGTTCTCTTAAGAAGTGGACTTTAAATCTAAATCAACCTTACAAAACCGGCTTGTAAGGTAAGATTTGCACCCACTTATATACTATGAATTGGTCTCATCTCTAATCAATATAGGATTTCCAACACACCTCCGTCGTGCCGAGGCAGGTAGTACAATAAGCCCATCAAACTTCGCTAGGATAGGCTCTAAATAGCTCTGATATCATTTTAAGAAGTAGACTTTAATCCTAACTTAACCGTACAAAATCGGCTTGTAAGATGAGGTATACACTCACTTATATACAATGCATTGGCCTTATCTCTAATCGATGTGGATCTCCAACAAGTTCATTCCTTTGGGTTTGTCATTCTGATTTAGCAATTGGGTTTGTTTCCTCTGGGTTGCTCATTCTCCTCTACAAAGAGGTAAGCTCTTTGTGGGTTCTTCGAGGAGAGACACCAGGGAGATTTGGCACTAAAGAGTTGGGAACCAATGAGTATAGGGAAGAGCAAAGAACAAAAATAGAGACCCAGGTACAACATGTATCAGTTTTGCAATACAACTACTTCTTACCTATATTTAATACCTATTATAACACTCCCCCTCATGCTGGAGCATACAAATTGTTTGTACCATGCTTGGAACAAATAAATTCAATTTGAGATCCCCTTAAGGATTTTATTAACATATTTGCAACTGGATCCGAAAAACTCGATATATTTTCCTTAGACAACAACTTTTCCCGAACAAAGTCACAATCAATTCTTATGTGTTTACTCCTCTCACAGAACACTAGATTAGAAGCAATATGGAGAGCAACTTGGTTATCACAATACATATTCATGTGTTGAAGCTCACAGAAATTCAGTTCTTGAATGAATTGCTTCTTTCACCCATACAAGTTGGTTTTATTCCTTCATTTCCAATCCCAAAAGTTGGACTTGGTTTCTATCCATCGTACCTCAAAAATTTATTTGTTAAAATTTGTGTTTATATCAATACCATGTTTAGTTCCTGAAATTTTAAAATGTGTTGAAGTGGGGATGGTGATGAATATGATGATAATGGTAGTGGAGATGATGGCATTAGAGGATTGAAATAGAAACCTTTTTAGTTTTTAACTTTTATCACTTTAACAACTTATGTTTTGTAATTGTATGAACTTATATAGTAGTTATGCACCACTAAACTTAGTTATTTTAGTATTGTGGAATTATTGTTTTACTACTTTGTTTAATCATGGTGTTGAACTATTGAATTGGTATTGTCATTTATGAGTATTAAATATTCTTTTCATATGAAGTAGACTCTAAGGAGTCTACAAGTCGAGTCCCACAAGTCCTTGTAGACTCTTTAACTTGATAGCCTTGGATGCAACTTTAAGCTAGTTACAATTGGTTAACTGCAAGTCTGTTTTCTATCCTTGTGTTGTTATAAATAGTTGAGTCTTACTATAGAAATGTAAGTCATTGTGCTCTCTCAATATAATGAAAGCAGTTTCTTCTTGTACTCTTTTTTCTAATACAACCGAACCCCTGAATAGTGTCACAACTACTAGGACAGGAAGGCGCTATGTGCCTTAGGAGCAGCAAGGTCTGCACTGCTACCCCAAGATCACATGCAATTGACTACTATGGGCTAGCCCTAGCACAATGGTAAATTGTGCCTTGACCAATTTAGTAATGCGTATGAATCTGGAAACAGCCTATTTGCAACATGCAAGGCTAAGACTGCATAACCATTACATAGAAGCCTTCTGGCACCAGTGTACAATAATTAATTTTTTATTAAAACAATGAAAAAATGACTGAATTAGATTTTTAAATATACAACAAAGAAAGTACGGATTGTAGAAAATATAAAGGAAAATGCAGAGTATGAAATGCTATATCTTGCTCAAGAGCAATCCAAGCTTTCTAGTCTCTAACTCAACCGCCTCCAACTTTGTGCACCTCCTTCTAGACCTCACTCACACTTCCACATGGCATAACAGCCTCTCCTTCTTTTCTTTCTTCACATATCCCTCTTTTACCTTTTCTGGAATACACCTTCCATATTTCCAGACCATGGCCTATCTACCACACTACTGGGTCCATTATATTGGGTTCAAAGGTGTCTTCAATTTTTGTATATTTAACTCTTAACTAAAACAAGCTCAGAATCACTTACCAATAATACTCAATAGAAATAAATGCATATTTACCTTTTCATCACTAGAGACAACAGGAGGTTCAAAAGTGTCGTCACCCTCCTGCCAATGCTTTTTAACAAACTGCTTAAGAAGGACAGCAGCTAAGTACAAGAAGGTTAAGTTATCCAAGTTCCCATAAAATGGAAGAAGGAAAATAAATATTACTGCCACAAACATTGGAATTGTAATCCTAGTATAGTTTTTCAAATGTGAAAGGAAAAAAGGAACAGATAAGAAAGCATAAAATGTGTTTTATCCTAAAGGAAAACGGGGGCATTTAGTAAGAGAAAACTTTTTTGTATTTTTACTTTTACTAACACAAAATGTCATTATCTTCACTTTGTCTCCTGTTTTCAAAAGTTTGATTACGAAACATGAAGATGATAAAACATTGTTGTCACTATTTCATATACAAATACTTTCTTTATATAAGGTAGAAAACAGTAAACAATTTCTGTAACCAATTGACCCCAAAAATATCTAAAGGATGGAAGAAACACAGCGCAATTGTCCTTGTCAGATTACTCAAAAGATTACCTAATTTGATGACAAGGAAAAATTCAACTCTAGCATTATTGCATACAACAGCAAATGTCACAATATTTATTCCTTCAAGAAAAATAATGAAAGGAAGCAGGAAATATTTTGGTTCTCAATAAAAATTCAGAACATGTGATCATTATGAAACAGGATATCTGACGCAGTCCCACCACGAGCTCCTTGTTTGCAGAAACTTTTGATAATGCACTGCCAAAACCTTCAGGGCAATTCAACATTCAAAATTAACATAGAAAATCATGATTGAGCGGTATTGAGAATTTTTTTCAAATAAAAATAGTACTGAATGAGCACTCCAAGTTACGTTCTTCATCTCCACGGCCAAGCTAAAGGAATATACACATTAAAATAGAAGATAAAGCCAAACAGCAAACATGCTTTACTAAAATAAATGAAGCATATAATCCACATTTAAGTATGAAAATGCAACTTCCATTTACGAATGACAACTTTCAAGCCAACACATATTTTCACGCTCAACAAGCTGCCTCCCCAGTGAACATCCTCATTTCCTTGTTACATGCTTACACAGATGCCTCCACCTCCCAAATACCATAAACCACTCCTCCTCTCATCTTTTTAATCACTCAATAAAAACAAAAAAAGAAACAGCATTGTCGAACAAACTCAATTTTCCAAACCCACTACCCCTTCAAGTCCTCAACTACAAAACACTCACTCCACGCTACCACCACACCACATAAACAGCAAGCATAACATCTAACAAACCAGCCAAAACAAGCGTTAATTTGGTTCGGGCAGAACAGTCGCTCTTGTCTTCGAAAAGAAAACAAAAACAATCCAACACAAACACTCTATAAGGTTTTCGCATCAGAAAGCAAAATCCACATTGAATTAGGTTGCAGGCGATGAAAATTGAAATGATGAAGAAAACCTGGTTGGCGAGAGGCCTGATCGAGGGAAGCTTCGGCGAAACAGCGAACCTCTGGGTTGGGGTCGAGTGTGGCGGACAAGCAATTGAGTAGCCATTGCTGATCTTGATCCATTAACGGAAAACCCTAAAGCACGATGAAACGGCGACGTTAGTTGTTTGTCGCCGCTTGCCACTTCACTGGGTCTGCTTTTCCCGCTCTGCTGAAGAAGGTTATATATATATATATATATAGGGGAGAGGAGAGGCGTTTTCAAGTATTAGTAGAGAAGACAATTGAGCAGTGGCAGAAATGAAATTTTGTTACTTGTTGCTTTCTGCTATTCTTTCATTTCATTTCTTATTTTCGAGTATATTCTTTTAATAAACGAAAATAATATAAAATATTAAATTTATAAAATTTTGTTTTGCTTTGTGCATATGTATTCCATCATTTCATTTATAGCTGACATTTTAATTTAAACAAAGGAATTTCATTTCATTTTATGAGTTAAACGTTTTATATATTAATGATTATTTTCTGGTATATATTCTTTTAATAGAAAATAATATAAAATATTAAATTCCAAATAATAAATGATTAACAATATATTGATAACTAGTTTATCACATGGAAATCTAGCATAAACTTGAGTAACATGTGAAATTTATCCAGATTGCACATCATTTTACCCATCTTTATAGGTAGGGTTCAAATACATCAAATTGAGCAGGGTTTGGTAGACCACATTTAGCTTTCTTAAAAATATTAAGTACGGTGAAGATTATAAGATATGATGGGATACAAAAGTAGAAAATGATATCATAAATGTAAAATAAGTTTTAATCATATACCATATTTGGAAAAGAAATAATAATAATGATAATAATAAATTATGATAATGATAAAATATTAATAATGATAGTAATAACGATAGTAATAACAAAAATAATATTATTAATAATAAATATAATAATAAAAAAAATCTATACTAATATCCATCTTGTATACACATTATTTGTTCTTATTTTATCTTAATTATATTTTAAACCTTAAAATTATTATTATGTTATTTTTATAATAAAAAATAGAAATAAATTATTTATCTATTTAACATATTTTTAAACACTACTAATTCACATGTTTTTTTTTCTTCTTTCATGTTAATATGCAACTTATATTAGGCAACTTATATTAGGGTTTAGGGTTCATTCAAATTATAGATTATACATTAAATATAAAAAATAATAAATATATTTATATTTAAATAAATATATGAAATTAAAATTAATATAAATATTAAATTTTAATTATAAGCATGTAAAACACACAAGTTATTAGTTTTATAGATTTGCTAGAAGTAATAATAATAATAGTAATAATGGTAACCACAAAATGATAGTAATGAAACAAGGTGATAATGACAATGATGTGGAGGTTGATAACAATAATGTTAGAAGTGGTGAGGTAGTTATGATAATAATGGTAGTGGTAATAATGACAATAATATAAGTGTGGTGGTGGTGATGATGATAATGATAGTGGCATTAGGAGAATATGTTACAAAATTTGTTAAATTGTCAAAATTTGTCCTTACTCTCACAAGAAAGTGGAAGAGTGTTCCCGTTGTTCAAAGTTCGAAAGTGGATTGAAAGCTTAAATTAAACACTTGGTTATGTCGAGATTGTCTTATTCTATACTCTTATAAATCGTTGCAAGATTTACAAAGATGATACTGAGGCAAGACAGGCTTAGTGGAGGTAAGGATTAGTAGAGGTAAAGAGGGCCACTAAGACAAAAGAGAAATGAGTTCAACAAAACCTTACCAACTTCCGTTCCATGCTTCTTGGAATTCTTCAAGCCAAAAGCATTCCTTTCCTACCAATACTTTGAGTATAACTAACTCTATCAAATGTTTCCACTGTGGAGTACCTCATCCATTAAGGAATTGCCCCACAAAGACTATAAATTGTTTCAATTGTTGAAAACTAGGTCATTATTGAAAATGAATGCAGAGAGCTAAAGTAGAAGCAAGGTAATGGAGGAAGTAGCAGTGGAGGAAAGAATCAGATTGGAAGACAAAGACAACTGGAAGAGTCTTTACTATGAATGGTACTAAAATGTTCAATCTAAAGACCTAATCCAATGTAAATGGTCACCTCATCAATGTACTATATGATTTAGGTACTACTCACTCTTTCATATCACATGACTATGTGAAATATCTAAAGTTACCTATATCTTTGTTACCATATGGTTTAATTGTGTTTACTCCTATCAATGTCCCAGTCATCACTTCACTTGCATGTACAAATTGTTCTATTTTTATAGGCAATATGTATTTTTCTGTAAATCTTATATGCCTACCCTTATCCCATTTGGACATTGTTCTAGGAATGGATTAGTTATCTTCCAACCATGTTCTCCTAAATTGTCTTGATAATACCTTAATTTTCAAATCAAACATCGGTGATGTTTTTGACTTAAAATAATTAAAACATACTACTAGCAACCACAATGAAGTTCCAAAAAGATCTTAAGTATACATGATATTAACTTCTTTAAAAGTCAAGGAAATTCCAGAAATTAGTAAGTTTCCTCTTGTTTGTGAGTATCTTGACATTTTTCATGAAGATGCTCATGGATTAACTCTAAAAAGAGAGATAAAATTTACCATAGACTTGGTCTGAGGATAAAAAGATTGTGTTTGTATCCCCCTATAAGATGTCACCTCTAAAATTAGTAGAGTTGAAAAAAAAACAAATAAAGGAATTATTAGGCAAACAATTCATAGAAAAAGAATGACATTATGAGGTTGTGTGTGGATTACTGTCAACTTAGCAAAATCACCATTAAGAACAAATACCCTTTCTCAAGGCTTGATGACTTAATAAATCAATTGACAGGCGTTGTGGTATATTCCATAATTGACTTAAAATTTGGTTATTATCAAATTCGAGTTAAGGCAGAAGATATCTAAAAGACAACATTTAGGACAAGATACAGTCATTATGAGTACTTGATAATGCCTTTTAGCACGACCAGTGCTCCTGTCATTTTCATAAACTATATAAACCATATTTTTCATGATTTTTTTTGATAAATTTGTGGCAGTTTTCATTCGTGACATTTTAATTTATTCCAAAAATCATGAAAAGCATGAGAGACATTTGAGGATTGTGTTGCAAATCCTCATAGAAATATAATTGTATGACAAATGGCCAAAGTGTGAGTTTTGGTTATAACAAGTTCAATTTTTAGGACATGTGATATCACAAAGTGGCATTGCAATTGAGCCTTCAAAAGTTCAAATTGTATTGTATTGGGAACAACTGAGAAATATCATAGAAATGCATAGTTTCTTAGGATTAACAGTCTATTATAGAAAGTTCATTGAATGATTTTCTAAATTAACATTTCCTTTGACTAAGCTGACATATAAGGGTTAATATTTTGAGTGGAATGAAACATGTGAGTTCAGTTTTCAAGAGTTGAAAAAAAGAATAACATTGGACCCTACCAAAAAGTTTTGAGGTATATTGTGATGCCTTTGGGCAATAATTATGATGTGTATTGATGCAAAAAGGAAAAGTGACAGCTTATGCTTCACGATAACTCAAACAACATGAAGCGAACTATCTTACATATGATTTAGAATTAGTTGTAGTAGTGTTTTGTATTAAAAATATGGAGACATTACTTGTATGGGGCAAGGTTTGAAGTTTTTAGTGGCCATAAAAGCTTGAAGTACCTTTTTTTATAAAAAATAATTAAACATGAGATAACATATATAGATGGAATTTCTTAGGCTTTCTTTGGATTAGGGAGTGAATTTGAGTTGATTTGATATGAAAGTATGTGAAAAATTTGGTTGTTTGGATTAAGTGAAAGATGATAAGAAATGAAGGAAAAGTTTATAAAAGTTTGTGAGTGATGTGATTGATAAAATAATTTTTTTAATAGATGAAGTTATAATTAAAATTAATTTAAGATTGAATATAATTAATTTATTGGGTGTAATTGATAAATTATTATTATTTAATTGATGGAATTATAAAAATATCAATTATTTTAAAATTAAAATTAAAATAAAAAATTAAATTATTATTGTTAATAATAATATTATTTTATAAATTTATTTTAATTATTATTATTATTTTAATTTAATTATTATTATTTTTATATCATTTTACAAATTTATTATTTTTATTATTATAATTATTATTTATGATTTATTATTATTTACAGTTTTTAATATTAATATTATTGATATTTTATTTTTATAATTATCTTACTTTTATTATTATTGTTATTATTAATTGTTATTATTTATGAATAATTATTTATTTTATTATAATATAAATATATATATTTATATATTAATAAATTATTAAATTAATTACATAAAAAATATAATAAAAATGTTTCGTTCCTCGTAAATCCTTCCAATTCAGAGAAGAAAGACCGTGCAAAACTTTACTTATCGGTATTCATTTTTAATTAATTTTTTATTTCTCGAGATCTCAACTTTCATTTTATTTCTTCGTTCTCCATCTATCCGTCTGCGGAACCGAACGTGTCCCTAAGGATTACGAATTTGAGCTACAATATCTCCCTGAGAAAACAAACATTGTGGCAGATGCTCTGAGTAAAAAAATCTCTACATGCATTTATGATGATGTTGAAGAAATTGAATTTAATAGAATCATTCAAAGACTTGACTTGAACTTAGCTGTAGAACTAAGACCTAATAGTCTATGCTTAAGAATGTTAAAAATATCAAATGGATTATTGGAATAAATAAAGGAAGCAAAAGAAAAGGACCAATTTTTACAAGAAAAATTAATGGTAGGAATAAAGGGTAAGGGATCTGAATCTCAAAAGGATTCTAGTGGAATCATCAAATTTAGGGATAGAATTTGCATACCTGCGGAAGAAGATTTGAGAAAAATAATTTGAGTTTTAAGAAGAGGATAATGTTTTCTTGAAAGTTACACATGTAATTGGGATTAGTAAAGCTCTCAAATCTAAAAAACTTTTGGCAAAGTTCATCGGTCCTTATCAAATCCTTAAACTAATTGGTTTTATACTTAAATTAATTATGTGATTTTTGAAAACATCAAGGATGTGTTTGTTGTGAAAGAGTCATAGGTTTCAAAGAGTTAAGAGCAAGTTAATATATGAGTGTCTGTATTTGGGAAGTCACAGTTTGATACATTTCGATATGAAAGGCAGGGATCATGGTATGGTCTAAAGAAGTATTTTCAAGTAGGTAAATATTTGGATAGTTCAGAATAGTGTCATAGACTAGATATTCATAGGACAAACTTGGTAATGTTCAATATCTGCTAAACATCATAGATGTTAGGTAATCACTATATATATATATATATATATATATATATATATTATTGAAAAATGACTAGAATTCTTCAGAAAAATAATTATGATTGTACCAATGTTTTAACGAGAAGTGATATATTGATTCACATGTTTGATAAAGTGAGATTGAGTCTTGTGGTTGTAGGTCAAGTTATAGCCCCCATTGTTTGTATTGTATGTTAAGTTTATTAAGACTAATATTTAAGATTTATAAAGGCCTCACTCATTTTATGTCTTTCTTTTATATGTACTTGTCGTATGAGTAGAAGTAGAACCTACTCAATAAGGATTGTTCAAGAAATTTTCTAGAGATTCCTCTAGAATGTTGACTCATTATAACTTATATCTTGAAAATGTATAAAATATATAGATAATCCTCTTTTCTGATGTAGAACTCTTATTATTATACAAAATTTATATATATTTGTAATATATTATGAATAATTACAAGAATGTAAAATATTATCATATATAATTACGAGATTATATTATGATTAATGTTCTCTTTAAGAAAATCTTACTATATATTAAAAATAATTACTTCCAATTTCTAATTAAATAATAAATATTTTAGTAGTCTGGGTGTTACATATTTTCCTTTCTCTTTCTTCATTTTTTCCCTTTCGTATTTATGTTTCTCTAGTTTGCTAGCAACTTAGGAACTGACACTTTCATTTTTCACATCTCTACTATCAATTAGTGATCTCCTTCTTTTCCATTTCCTTTTTTTTTTGTATTTATGCTAACAACCAATATTTTCCACGTCACTGAAAGTTCATCCCTAGCATCAGTTCATGTTGAAAGTTAAATCCTAACACAAAATCTTCCTCACGACTATGTCTTGATCAACGTATATGTACTTTTCAACATAGTTATGCAATTCTTCAATATTTGTAATTTATTGTGTTAACTTGTTTTCTTTTTGAATGATGATAAGATTTTATGGTGTGAATATAGTTGGTAGTTAGTTTCTTAAACTAATTTGATTATAATGATAGTTGTGTGTGAGAAAACTTTGCAGGAAAGGAACATTTTTGGATTGTATTTCTATATTGGTTCTTCTGTTAATGAATATTATATTTAATTCTCAATCTTCAAATCAAATGTTCATACAAGATATAAATAAGTATTATGAAAATATAGAGTTATTAAAACCTTTGTTATTGTTATTGCAATTGATATATGAACACAAATTCAAAATGTGAATTACATATACGTGCTCATTATATTTGATAATGCATTTATGTTAGATAAAGTTTTCTTTGATTATTGACCATAGAGAAATTCTTAAAAGAATGTGGGATCTAGAAAATGGTTATGTAACAATTGATAATGCGTATCAATTGATAATGCAAGTGTTAACAATATAATTATTTTATATTTGAATAGAGGTCTAAGTGTTTGGAATGGACAAACTATTGAATAGAGAGTTCATGTAGGTGGGATGTTACGCTCACATTTTGAATTTAAATGTGATTGATGGGTTAAAGATTTGTAAGCTGAATTAGGTGAAACAAAAAAAATATTTAATTGGGTTTGGAGACTACTATTATCTTCTCTTTTTATTTGGGTTTGGAAATTACTATTATCTTCTCTTTTATTTTTTCATTTGTTTACAATGTGAATAAAAAATTAATATTATTTTTCTAAATGTCTACATTGTTAGACTCGTATGATTCGACATTAAATATTACTATTCTTGTTGAAACTGTTCCTTGTAGTGACGGAAAAAAGTAAAATCTAGGACAACTCCTTCTACAGATACAATTTATCATAATATTGTGTCTTTTATTAGAACTTTATATTATACTTATTTAATGTTGACGTACATTTTTATTGTAACTTGTTAATTTGAACAAACTGTATTATGTAAAAATTATATTATGTTTTCATATCTTAAATAAGTTTGGACAAAATTGTTATCGTTGGACTTACTTTACACCTTAAATTAATTTTATGAACATTGTGTTATTTTTAATTAGATTAATGTTTAAAAATTATAATTTTAAAATAAATTTATAGAAATTTTTTCGAAATCCTAATCCAATTAATCCAACCTAATATATCACATTAAAAGTGAATTAGATTGAACTGAATCTAACGTAAAAAAAAAAAAATACAAAAACTGAAATCAATTTATAATTTTCTAATGGATTGGATAATAAGTTTGATCCAATCCCGACCAACACGCAAACACCATTTCTTAAATGGAGACAAACTATTATAAAAATTATTATATTGTATTTCTTTATTCTTTACCTTCTTCGTAGCATAGAAGATCTGATTTTAGTTTTCAAACTGTTATAATATATCTTATGGCATGGTCGCTTTTCCTAAAGTTTACGTATCTTTTGCCAAATACTTTATGCTTTGAATCCCTTTCATCTTATAAAATATAAAACGCCAAAATACTCCTTTCTAGAGTTTTTAAAACATCTAAAAAAAGCACTTTAACCTTTTCTTATGCTTTATTCTAGTTATTCAATTATCATTTTTATATTAGAAAATTAGCTTTGATAAATTCAATCTTTGTTTATTGTACATGCAAATATTCTATGGATTATACCAACGAACGTCGTATATAGTTGACCCATTATTGCAAACACATCTACATGCATTTATTTACGTACGTACGCAATCAATTGATTTTAGTCCATTCAAAGTTCAAACTATTTTTTTACATTACCGTGATAAGAAGACAAAGAATTTTATATTAGACGGATAAACACGTATATAATTAATTATTTATTTGCTGTACAAGGAGAATATTCTATGGTATATATATAGTTGAACCATTATTGCCAAACCCAGTCAATGGACACGCTCTTACCCAAATGAATAGACTTTGGTCCACACACGTATATGAAACCAAACCAATGAACTATTAGGAGCTATCATAGTTACTAAGCAGCTGAAAAAGATTAGAGTGAGAAGAAAATGTATGTGACAAGACCCCTTTCCATGTACAAAAGGAACCCGGGTGCTCTTTCAGAGCCTCCTCCAGAAGGGCCAAATTCAGGTTATCTTGTAATCCTTGATGAAGAAGCCCAAACGTACTCATGTTTTGGTTTGTGCAAGGACTCTGGTATCAGGGATCTTCCTTTTCCTCAGAACAAAAATTTAACCGTCAACTATGGAAGTGATGATGAAGAAGCCTTGTTTGTTCCAGTGTTGAATCAACCACTGTCTTCAAACCGCTACTATGTGATCAGAAGGAGGGGGAAGCATCAAGGGTATGAATTATTATCACTTTTCTATATCATTCAAAGTTCAAAGGACGCTTTTTAGAACACATAAAATTTTAACAACATAACTGGTTTTAGGATAGCTCAAGTACTTCCCAACCACTCTGGTTTTAGGATAGCTAAGTACTTCCCAACAACTCTTTCTGTATGAGAATAAAAAATGTTAGAGATGTTACACCTATTAGAAAAATTTGTTAATTTATTATATATAAATAGATTCAAAAATTTTGTAACCTTAAAACCCCTCCTCTTAAAATAGTAGATTTTCTAACGCTGAATTAGGTTTAAAATTTATTTTTGAACAAAGAATAACTTCATAAATTTAAGAATTCAATTGATAATAAACTTTCAAGTATTAAACACACATTAGGACTATGTAGTCTTTCTAGAACAAATTTTGCTATGAAACAGGTGCAAGTTTTGCTTTTTTTTTAATGGAAATTAAAAAGTTATATCATTTGATATTATTTTAATTTTTTATTTATTTATTTAAAGTCGTGTCATGGTAATATTACATTATTTTTCATATTTGATGTCGTGTGTCTTTGTGACTGAGTTATCTATTTCATAAAAAAAAAGAAAAATTATACTTGTTTAGTTAAAATGGAAAAAATTACACTTATTTAATGTTTTTACCTTACTTCAATGTGAGAAATTTTGACAAAGAAGCATGCATAAAAAAGTTTTCACATGGGAAGTTCCACACAAACAAAAGAGGGAAGTTAAAGTATCTATCACTTTAAGCCTAATATATCTGAACATTTTGGATAATATTGCATCTCTCAAACTTGAAAATTACTGCGTTCAAACACTCTTATTTAGTTCTCACACACTTCTTGATTTGACAAGCGTAGTTTCAAGCATCACTTTTGAAACTTAAATTGATTTCAGTGAAGCTAGCACAAGTTCAAAGAAAGAGGACATGGGCACCTGTTTATGTTGCAGCTTTGTCAAAGATGTTAAACCAAGAACTTTGGATCCCTCTGATGTTTATCAGCAGGTTGAAATCATCAAAAAGAATTACGGTTTCCATGCAAAGTCCGTTGCCTCAGATGGAATTCCTCCTGGTTTGTTGCGGAACAAAGGGTGGACAGTTTATGCTCGCACTCCCACTAATTACCATTTACGTGAAGCTTTAGGCTCTAACGATTCCTTGCGTGCCAAGCTTCCTGATTTCAACTTCCCACTGTCCAATGAGAGGTCTGGATCAGTGATTGTTGGAAAGTGGTACTGCCCTTTTATGTTTGTGAAAGAAGGCAAAAGAGTGAAGGAGCAGATGAAGAAGTCAGTGTTCTATGAGTTGACACTTGAGCAAAGATGGGAAAAGATATTTTCTAAGGAGAATATTGAGCACAGTGGTGAGAACCGTGGTGTGTTTATAGATGTTGTTGTTCAAACAGAAGTTGCCAAGGTTGAAGGAAGGGAAAGTGTTTGGGATGATGAGCATGGTGTGGATGGTGAGAGAGTGGTGTGGTTTAAGAGTTTTGGTGATGGAGTGTCTGAAAGAAGTGTTGGACTGAGTTTGGAAATTGTTGATGGAATGAAATGGGAGCAAGAAAGAGTTGGGTGGATTGGTGGGAATGAAAGGCAAGTGAGAGTGGAAAGAGTGGAGGAGTTTGAAGGAACAATGAACAAGTGGGTGAAATTTGGTTGCTATGTGGTGGTAGAAAGTTTTGTGTTAAAGGCAATGGATGGCAGATTGGTGCTATCTTATGAATTCAGACACAAACATCAAATTAGGTGCAAATGGGAGTGATTTGTTTTCTTTTCTGCATATTTGTGTTATTTAATGTTTGGTTACTTCTTGTTATTTCAAGTTATACTGTAATCTATGTTACAAAAAAAAATTGCAATTCACCAAACTCTTTCTTGCTCCCATTCAACATTTTCAATAAAACAAACAAATTTTACCAAAATGATTTAGTAGTAACACTTCATTAAAATAAGAATAGAAATCTTGGACGTTAAAAGAAGGATGGTGAGAAATGACTTTACATCTTGCTAAGCATTCGCTTAAATGAATATGTAATGATTTTCAAAATCAATAATTTTCAAAGCTATTATTTATTTAAAAGCAAACAAAATATGCGTGTCAATGAGAGAGTAGAATACATCTAACAATTGGAAACCAAACTATTATTTATTTAAAAGCAAACAAAATATGCGTGTCAATGAGAGAGTAGAATACATCTAACAATTGGAAACCAAAGGATAATTCATGAGCATGTTCCTGTTTATTAATCGTGCCACGTTTTGTTATATCTTCATGGTCTTGAAGTCTATCCACTATCCAACTTAGAACAAATATTCTTGAAAGACTGAGGACCTAAGACTTTCGTATAAATGTCTGCTAGTTGCTATGTGGTAGAAATGGGAGGCAAATAGATGAGACCCTTCTTCAATTTTTTTCTAACAATGTGATAGTCTATTTCTATATGTTTCGTACGCTCATGAAACACTAGATTTGCTACAATGTATCTTGTTGAGTCATTATCACAATATAAAAAAGATGATTGCTCAAAAGAAACTTTCAAATCTTGAAGAAGATAAACTAGCCATTGAATTTCACATGTAACAGTGGCCATTGTCCTGTATTCAGCTTCACAATAACTCTTTGATATTGTTTCTTGTTTCTTTGATTTTCAGGATATAAGAGAATTTTCAAAATACACACTAAAACTAGTCATTGATTGTCTTGAATCAGTACAGGTGCCCTAATCACTATCGCAAAAGGCTTTTAGATGCTGCTAGAAGAGAAAAATAAGCCAAGACTTGGAGCGCCTTTAATATATTTGAGAATTCTAATTGCTGCATTATAGTGAGCAATTGTAGGCTTATCAAGAAACTGAGAAAAGTTGGTGAATAGAAAATGTTATATCAGGTCGGGTATTAGTAAGATACATAAGCTTTCAAATCAACTTTCCATAGGCATGAACATCAGTGAAAGGCCCACTTCCAGTAGAAGACAATTTAACAAGATTATCCATAAGAGTGACTGCAGGTTTACAGGCTAAAAGATCTGCATCTGTTAACAATTTCAATGCATATTTCCTTTGATTTATCATTATCCTTTTCTTACTCCTTGCTACTTCAAAACCAAGAAAATATCTTAAATTACCAAGATCTTTGATCTTGAATGTCTTACTCAAAGCTTCTTTGACTCACTCAATCTCTTCTTTATCATTTCCTACCAAAATTATATCATCAACATAAACTAATAATGTTCTAAAAGATCCTTTAGAAGAATTAATAAATAAGGAATAATCATTCATATATTAAGTATATCCCGCAGAAATAAAAAATGATGAAAATTTAGCAAACTACTCCCTACTAGCTTGCTTAAGGTCATATAAAGCCTTTTTTAATTTACAAACTTGTCCTGGTTGAATATAAGTCAATCCAGGAGGAGTAACCATGAATACATCTTCTTTCAACTCTCCATGTAAGAAGGCATTGTTTATGTCTAACTGTTTCAACTTCCAGTTATATATAGAAGCTAGAGAAAGAAGCAACTTTATAGTGATCATCTTTGTTATTGGAGAAAAAGTATCAAGGTAGTCAATGCCCTCTGTTTGTGTGTATCCCTTCGCCACTAATCTTGCTTTATATCTTTCAACAGTCCCCTCAGCATTATACTTTATTTTGAATACCCATTTGCAACCTATGGCAGTTTTGTTCTTGGGAAGAAGAACAATCTCACATGTTTGATTTGACTCCAAAGCAGATATCTCACACTATATAGCCTTTCTCCAATAATCATATTTCACAGCTTCAAAATAAGTGTTTGGCTCAACATGTGAAGAAATAGACATAACAAAATATTTATAAGAAGATGATAATTTATTATAAGACAAAACATAATTCAAAGGATATTTAAATCTAGAAGATGTATTGGAAACATTGAGATTACAATGATAATCCTTTAGATACTCAGGTGATCTTTTTGTTCTAGTACTCATTCGAATTGATTGTGTTGTCTCATGATTTTCATTGAGGTTTTAGTCTCTATGGGAACAAACTTCTTCGAGGATATGAATGTCTGATTCATGGTCATTATTAACATTATTTTCAATATTATCACAGGGTGCAAAAATGAGTCGTGATGGCTCACTCAAAACATTTTAATCATAAATGTTTGGACTGTCATTTTCATTGCTAGTATCTTTAACCCTTTGATATGGAAAAACATGTTCATAGAAGACAACATTTCTAGACGCAAAAATTTCTCTTGATTGAATATTCAACAAAATATATCCTTTTGTCCCTAAAACCAATAAAAACACATTTTGATGCCCTTGGATCGAATTTACTTCTATTTGTTGACAAAGATCCAAACACCTTTAATTGATTAAAATCTCGTGGAGTTTTGTAAAGCATTTCATGAGGAGAAAAATCATTTAAAACAGGTGTGGGAAGCATGTTTATAATATGCGCAACATGTATCACATAATATAACCAATAAATTTTGGGTAAATGAGATTGTATCATGAGAGCTTTTTCTATATTTAATAAATGACCATGTTTCCTTTCAACTATATTATTTTGTTGTGGAGTATTGACACATGAAGTTTGATGTATTATTCCTTTATTGATAAAAAAACTAGTCATGAAAATTTCAGTCCATTATCACTTCTTATTACTTTTATTGCTATCTCAAATTGTGTTTGAACAAAAACGACAAAATTTTCAAAAATCTTAACAACTTCAGATTTTTGTTTTAAAGGAAAAACTCATGTGTACCTTGAATAATCATCAACTATGGTCAAAAAACATTTATGACCATGAATTGATGATAATGCGTATGGTCCCCACACATCAATATGAATCAAATCAAAACATTTTTTAGATTTAGATGCACTAAGAGGAAAGGGAAGTCTTTTTTGCTTTGCAAAATGACAAATATCACAAATAAAATATTTGTTATATTTAACAAAAGGAAATCTATTTTTGATAACATCTAAAGATTTGTTTGAAACATGGCCTAACCAAAAATGTCAAAGGGTTTTGAGATCACTAGCAGTAAAATTGACAGGTGATATGTAAAGATTTGACGGATTTGATTTGAAGGTTTTGATAAGAAGGGACCCTAAGTATATAAAGTCTATCTTGCATCTCAACTAATCCAATTACTTTCAAGGAGTTTTTGTCCTTAATGTGACAACCATTAGAATAAAAAATAATCACACAAGATAAATTATCAATTAACTTTACTACTGAAAGAAGATTAAAAGTGAGGTTAAGAATATACAAAACATTATCTAGGACATGATCTTGATTGATAAAAACACTTCTAGAATAATTTGCAATGACTTGATTTCCATTTGGTAATTTGACATAGATAGGATTAATTTGATGATATGAAGAGAAACGAGTCAAGGATGAACAAATATAATCAGTAGTACCACTATCAAGAATCCAAGAACTAAAGGAAGAGAGAAATTTATTACCAATGTGTTGTTGTGTTGGAAGGAATGAGAGAGATTTGATTAGAGACTTGTCCCTAGATTTAGACTGTTGTAGAAGAGCTAACAATGTTTGATATTGTTCAGGAGTAAAACAACCAATTTACTGAGAATGTACCTATGACCTTGAATCTTCATGATTCTGCTAGTTATTATTATAGTTTATTTTATGATTTTTAAACTTGAATTGAGATGAAAAACCATGTTTTTTATAACATATATCAATCACATGTCTTGTCTTTCCATAATGACGGTAGACTTTAGAAGTATATAGTCTTCCATAACTACCAAAAATTTGTCTCTCTTATTGTGTATCGAGAGAACAAATCATATGTTGTTGAGAATTAACATGATAAGGTGAACTAAAATCTTGTGAGGGAAACAATTTTGGCCATGATAAATGTAGTAAACAGAGCTATCAAATTAGAGATTTGATACCATATTATGAAAATAAAGAGATGAACAAAATTAAGCAAAGAATATGAAAATGAAAATATTCTCTCTGTTTTTCTATGTATTGATAAAAACAAAGAGCTCGATATATATAAATAATGTACGCATTCTAGGTATAGCTAAAGAAAGAAAATAAATAAAAATATTACAACCTCATAAAACACAAAATAAATAGAATCCATGATAATTTGATACAAACAAAATCAAATAATTAATATTTCTTTCCTTCTAAGAATTTTATCCTATCATAAAGAAAAAATCACATAATTGATATTAGTTTTCTTCTAGAGACCTTGTATCCATATCCTTTAAAAAATTTTCATCGTAGCGTGTTTTTGCTAACTTGAAATACCCTGTTTTTATTATCATTATTATTTTTTGAATATTTTATTAATTAAAAGATATTAAAAATAATGTCTACAAAATTCAATCGAAATACTTTTTAAGAACTTGTATTTACCTATATCCAAATATTACGTAACAGTATAAAAATCTAATTAAATAGGTTACAATTCAATTAAATCACATGTAATTTAATCAGATCGGACGCAATTATATAATTTATATATTTATATAATAATAATTTATGAAATATCGAATATTTAATACTAAGTTGTATTTCTTAATTATTTTAAATATTTCTATATATATATATATATATATATATATATATATATATATATTATATCGCACATGCTAAGTCAAGAAGAAAAATAATTATGAGTATGTAAATAAATTTAAAATTTGATTATTGAATTAATCTGAATCCTTTTAGGCCTAGACTGAAAGGTTTAAAAAAGTATTTAAAATAAATAAGTGATAGTATTAATAATTGAATATTTAATCAATTATTATAATATAAAAAGATTATATTTGTTTAAATATAAAACTTGTATCTATCATATTTAAAATATACCAAGATACACATAATTATATAAAATATAATTAAATTTGATACAATATATTTATACAACAATAATCGAATAATAATAAAGATTTAATAATCAATCGTATTTATCTTTTTAATATTTCAACTTATGTATTTTAAACAATATTAAAAATAATTTTAAAATCAAAAAATAATTTATTAATTATTAAATATTTATTATTCAATCAATTATTGTTATATAAATATGTAGAATTTTATTTAATTTAATTGAAATATATTTAATATAATTAGATTTTATATTTATATTATTATAAATATTTTTATATATCTTATATTAGACAGATCTAAAACTAAATAAATAATAAGTCATTTTCCTCAAACTTTCTGTGTGGAAACAACTCTATTTTACTAAATCAGTAATTAATTAAAACCCACAAAACTTTCCTATAAATTGGAAATAAAATTTTCATTCAATTAAGTAGCTTAATTTAATTATAGTATGTGCATCCGAATCCGATAAAACTAACAGATGATTGTGAAGGGAAACCAAAATCAGATAGCTCATAAGAACAAAATCTGATTGCATCAAATAAATACCTAAAAGGAATAAACGACCAAAAATTAGATTATTTAGTGAAACTAACATTAATTAATGTGAAAACAAGTGTTGATGATAATTCATTTCTACAATACCTAATTGATTATTTTGTTTCTAGTTAAATTTAAAAATCTAAAAAGAAAAACTTAATCTATTATTTGGGTGATAATCGATCATCAATTAACCTATGCCTTGAAACAAAGTTCTAGATATTTAATTAATATTAAAGATGATCAATTATACAAATGGATTAAAATAGGTTATAATCAATTATATATCTTGTTCTTAAAGTATTTTTTTTTAATACTTTCAAAATATCTATTTAAGTCCAAATAGAGTATAATGCATAATTTAATTAAAACTTCTAAATGAATGATTCACACTTAATCATTCATGAAAGTAATAAATACCCAATACATTATGGTTCATCATCAAAATATATCATTGTAAACAAAGTATTAAAGCTCCAAGTTCCTTTATCAGTGTGATCAACATAAGTTATACAAAAATGTTACACTGTCAATCACTTTATATAAAAATTTAATTTTGTCCATCCAACCGTTACATTATAATTGCATATTATCATGATTATTCATATCAAATTTTATTACATTGAACAATAATAATAAGATAATTTATAGATTTTGACATCTTAACAAGATGATCTAATTATTCATATTTTAATATATTTTTAAAATTATTTATTATGTCGATTTTATTTTATATAAATACAATATAATATTTTGGTATATATGATCTATATGAAAGAAACTTTCAATCTAATAATGAATTTCGAAAAAAATAAGGATCCAATTAAAAGATATTGACAATGTAGCATTTTTTATTATTGAAGATCACAAATTAGGCATTGCTATAAACCTTAATATCCAATGAGGTTAACACTCCAACATTCAACAATTATATGTCATCACATAAAAATATTAGCAATGATATAATTTAGTATTTGATAAAGACAAATAAAGTCAAATACAAGAAAAGCTTAAAGAATTACTTGGCTAGAATTGGTGTATACATTGATAGTTCATGTACATGCATCTCAAATAATGAAATGAACTCTAAAGACTTTTAAAAATTTTAAAAATATTAAATTGGAACTGATTTAATTAAGACTTTCGATTAAAAATGGTTTACGGGATTGTTTTTAAAATGAATAAGCTGACAATCTTTTTAATCAAATAAATTAACTAAACTGTTTCATCATAACTACCATCTAACGATAGTTACGATTATGAGAACAATGTAAACACTAATTATCATCATTAGTATTCCTAATTTGCTAATTAAGTTTTAGTATAATGTCCATTAAGATTGACAAATGATAATACTACATCAACAAAGAGGTCCATGTAGCTCCATTAGACACAATGGGAGTAGAACTTCGAGATAAGTCGATTCATTTAGGATAATTTACTACAATCAGTAATTACTAACTCAAGCATTAAAATGTTCCGCAGTAACAGCCCACATCAGACACAAGAAGAAACCAAAGACATTTCAAAAGGTACTTCACGGCAAGTACAGATGGGTCAATGATTGAATCACACACAACATCTAAGAATACGAAGTTGAGAATGGAAGAGTGGGCATGAAGAGGAAGGCTTACTTCGCGCACACAAGTTGTGTATGCTGAGTTCAAATTCCCTTTGTGGGAATGTGTGTAATCAAAGCAAAGTTAAAAGATTGTAATCCAAATATGAAGATTATAATAACATTCACTCATTCATAATTAAGCTAATTTTACACGCGAGCAATATACACATATACATTCTGCATAAAACTTCTATCATTCTCTGCTATATGTCCAAACTTAAAGGGCCAAACTCGCTTTTAATAATAAAATTATACACACACAAAATATGTACATAACAACTATTGTTCTTGAGTACACAAAGCATACATATAAAGCAAACATAACATATATTCAAACCATATACATGTAAACCATATGAACTATTTCCCCCTGTAGTTTGCAAATAGCACATAGAACTTGGAATTCAAACTGTTAAAGCTCAGAGTGAACCTTTTCCTCCTGTTCCAGCTTTGCATTCCAAAGCAATCATATGGTAACTAGATTGTAATAACCCTCATTCCCATTTGCACATAATTTGATGTGGATGCCTAAAATCATAACTCAGCACCAAACTTCCATCCATTCTCCTAAAAACAAAACTCTCTACCAGCATATAACAACCAAATTTCTCCCACTTGTTCATTCCTCTAAACTCCTCTACTCTCATCACACTCTCTTGCCTTCCATTACTTGCTTTCCACCCTACTCTCTTTTGCTCCCATTTCATTCTCTCAACCACTTCCAAACTCAGTCCAACACTCATCTCTCTTCCAACTTCATCAACACTCTTAAACCACAACACCTTGTCAACTACACCACTTTCATCCCAAACAGCATCCCTTCCTGCAACCTTCACAACTTCTGTTTGAATAACAACATCAACAAGCACACTATCTTCACTGTTTGCAATTTCCTTTGAAAATATTTTCTCCCATCTTTGCTCTAGTGTGACCTCATAGAACATGGACATTTCCATCTGCTCCTTTAATCTCATTCTTTCCTTCAGAAACATAAAAGGGCAGTACCACTTTCCAACTACCACTGATTCAGAACTATCATTAGACAATGGGAAGTTGAAATCTGGAAGCTTGGAACGTAAAGAGTCATTGCAGCCTAAAGCTTCATCCAAATGGTAATTCCGGGGAGTGCTAGCCTTTACACGCCAACCTTTACTCCTCAAGAAGTCAGGAGGAATTCCATCTGGGGCAACAGACTTTGCATGAAAACCATTATGCTTCTTGGTTATTTCAACCTTTTGATAATCATCAGAGGGAACCAAAGGTCTTGGTTCAACATCTTTGACAAAGCTGAAGCAGAAACAATTTGCTTTTTGTTCTTCTTTTGAACTTGTGTTTGCTTCACTGAAACAAATTCACCTAGAGATTAATATAAAGACATAATGCTTCTGTTTCTTTAAATCGCTTTAAAACAAGAAATTATTATAAAATAGCCAATATTTTGGTTCAAACACAGTCAAATGTACATGTTTCAGAAAAAAACCAGATTACATCTAAGTAAATTGATATGTCCATAATACTTCCAAAAGCAGAATAAATGTCAAAATCACATAAACACAAATTGGATAAAATATATATAATATTGAAGTTGGAAACTAGATACTTATTCAAGATGAACTTTTCAAATTTTTCTTATCATGCATAATTAATTCTGATGGTCTAATATTATAGTTAATATCATATAAACTGAAATAGAAAAATTTGATCCATACCCTTGATATATCCCATCCCTTCTTATGGCGTAGTAGCGGTTTGAAGACAGTGGCTGGTTCAATACTGGAATGAACAAGACCTTGTCCCAGTATGCGATGGTTTGGTTGGGAGGTTGATTTTGTTGAGCTGAATGGCTAGTGTATGTGTCTGTGATGGTTAAGTTCTTGTCTTGAGGAAAAGGAAGATGCTTGATTTCTGGGTCCTCACGTAATCCGAAACAAGTGTAAGCTGGAGGTTGATCCCATATTACGAGATAACCTGAATTTGGTCCTAATGGAGGATCTGAAACAGCCTCAGGGTTCCTCTTGTACATAGAAACTGGTCTTGTCACATACATTTTTCCTCTGATCTTTCTGATGTTATTTCCTTAGAATTCAATCTTTGCTTCTAATGAATGTACATATATATGCTAGATTTCTAAATTCTATGTCTTATCAGGAAAAAGTGAAATGATAATGTTTATCTGTTACAAGCTAGAGAGATATTTTGTTCGGCTTTTGGATTTGGATTTAGATTACACTGAAATAGGTGACTTTCTAATATTGTATGTTACAAAGATGACAAATTGCAGGCTGAAATACTCTGCCAAGTTATTTGCTATGAAACACGTAGTCAAACATGCATGGATATCGAACACAGCACCAACACAGTTATTCTGATATAGTTTATTTTTAAAGCATAACATACAAAAAATATTATGTAATTCATGTTAAATATAAAATATTATGAATGAGTTCATTTGTACATATTTTATAAAGCAAATATTAAGTAATTCATCTTAAATATAAAATATTATAAACGACTTCATTTGCACATATTTTATAATGGAAGTGTTCTTCTCATAGAATAAACAGATTTTTGCTTTTTTGTGTATTTATCTAATTTGTTCAATTGAAAAATAAGCAGTGCTTTACTTGTTTATTATTAAGCAAATAATATGCACTTCTTAAATGAATGGTTATTTTAAAAATTACTTATTTTATCAATACTTAAACAAATTAGTTTTTTTTTTATCTTATTCAAACTTATTTATAAATTTATTATCTAATTAATAATGCCAAATTTATCTGTAATAGTAATATTTTTTAAATAATTAATATACATAAAAAAATAAATTATAAGTTTATTTCAAAAATATTTTTTCAATTTTTTATAAAATAGAAAGAAATCAAAATAATGAGACAATTATAAAATAATCTTATAAAAACAGAAAATAAATAAAAAAAGTTTAATAATTAAGAGGGAGGGAGATTAATAAAATAAAATATGTAAATTAATAATATATGTATTTTTTTAAATTCTTTTAGTTAAACATTTAATATGTCATATATATATATTTATTATCTTATATATAAATATATATATATATATATATATATATATATATATATATATATATATATATATATATATATATATATAT
>Ga0209489_100655_pt1 | contig 67493 bp, 32 predicted proteins | sample SiratrowhiteBW_FD_187527 | JGI IMG/M metagenome (GOLD analysis project Ga0209489, IMG submission 187527) | Root nodule microbial communities of legume samples collected from California, USA - Siratro white BW (SPAdes) (version 2) | ecosystem: Host-associated > Plants > Roots > Nodule | place... | reverse complement strand
TTTTTTTTTTTTTTTTTTTACTTTACTTTAAGTGAAGTAAACCAAACTGCAGACAAGTATTGGACCCATGTAAACAATTGTAAATGTCGTCAAAGAAACCAAACCAGTGAAGGATATGTGTTTATAGAAGCACATAAACAATATCAGTATGTTTTCTTATTCTATATATTATTGGATATTCATCCATGCACATCCTTTAAATTTAACCCCTTTTGGTGTTCTCTATATATTTTAAAAAAGAAAACGGGTATCTAAAATATTTATAGCAATAAATGCCTCTGATGCATTTAAAAGAAGCTTCAGAAAACTCAATTATGTTGAGATTTGTAGTTGAAGCCATATGGCATTAGAAAAGCAAGGAAGGTGGCACATGCATCCTCTTATCATTTTTTTATACAATCACATTCAATTTTACCCATCATTGAAGGATTTTGTGTTAGTTACTTTGTCATCTCTTTTTCTGAAATTATTTTGTAAGAATCAATCAGCATACTAAATTATTTTATGTTGTGTCTATTTCTTTTTTTTTCATATAACATAAATTTTTAAATAAATTATTTAAAAAGTAATTTAAGTATTAAGAGTATATTATATAAAAGATAATAAATATTCTATTTGACTTGTAAAGACAGAAAAAAAAGTTTTACCCATAAGAATTTAAACAATTAAAAAAATCACGTGCTCTTTCGCAACTGTAACGAAAACGTAGCAATTATTTCCAAAATTCATAAATTTCAAGATTTATTTTTAAATTTCACACTTTAAAATAAAAATAAGTTAAAATACCATTTATTTTTGGGTGAAATGTATTTATGCACTTGTAAAGTTTTAAATATATTTCTTAAAATTTTCATATTATTTTGTTTCTTTAAAATTAAAAAAGATATATTTTTCAAGGTCTTGTTATTAGTAGTAATAATAGATAGAAAACTAATATTGATCACGATTATAATATTTGAATTTTACAGTTATTTTATTTAAATGTATAATTAATACTATATTAAGATTGTTTTTTATGATAAAATTTTTCTTCTGTTACAGTTAAAGATAACAAAAATATATTTAAATTTTAATAGATCTAAAAATATGTTTGGATTTTAGAAAGACAAAAAATAATGAAGAAAAAAATATTTAATATTTTAAAAACATATATACAATTGTAATTTTATACAATTACAATGCAAACATAGAAATACAATTTAATAACAGCTGGTGGGTAAATAAACTTTGAGGGATGGTGATATTTTGAAACTACTATTCATCTTTGATACCATTTAACACTAATATATATATTATTATTTTATTTATATATAATATTTTATTAACAAAATACAATATTAAATAAAAGTATAATATGAATAGTAATGTCAAACTAGTATTTTTCAACTTTGAGAGGCGTAGTCAAGAGTGACACAACATTATATTTATTATATAATTTTATAGATAAATTAAATTTATATTTTGGAAAAAATATTTTTTATGATTTTTTTTATCTTCGTCTGGTATTGAATAAAAAATAGAAAATCTATCTATAATCCTTTTAGTACAAGAAACATTGTATTTGTTTATAAAAAACAAATTTTGTAACATAATACGAAAAAGAAATCCTATGCATTTTCATCATATTTAAAGAACTAATCATACTTTTCTAAAAAATATATTATAGTCAAAATTCATCTTTAAAAGAAACACAAAACTAATAGAAAAATTTATATAAACTATCGAGTAGAAAAATGTGTAGGCTCATATCATACTGCATAAGCACTTATTTAAAAATCATTAGTAGAAGGACGATCTAGTAGGAAATGGCAAACAGGTTGATTTAGGGTAAACAATTATTTAAAATTTCAAATTACGTAAACACATGTCTTTATCATCATATAAATTATTTATCATTATATTTATACATAAAAATGTATAACATTTGTAAGGGATTATGTAAAATGCTGATTTAGGGTAAACACTTAACTAAATTTTAACATTATAGAAACACACGCATTTATTATTTTTATATAATAATAGTAATAGTTAAGTTTGAGATTAGTTCACCTATACATATAACGGACTAATTGTCAAATAATTTAGTGTCATATTAATTAATCTTCAGCCATTTTATAAAAAAACAATTACTTTTGTAGTGTTCATTTACCCATTATTATTTAACTTCCATATATAGACTTCTTTAAGTGCTGTTAAAAATTAATATTGCTAGTATGAATTAGTTTTCATTAAAAAATCATTTTTATTTGAGTTCATTGTTAACAGAAAAATTATTACGTAATATTTCACATTTAGATTTTTAATTAAACTATTATTTACCACTACTTCGACTTGTCTTTCACTCCCTTTACAACATTGAGGTTGCTAGGCTTATACTCGTCAATTATTGGGTATAGTAAAATGAGATTTCCATGAGTTGGTCTTTTCTCGTCCTTCTACACTTCTTTTTTGCTTCATTTAGTGGCAATTTTGTTTTACTCTTGTGTCATTTACTTTTGTTTGGTCATTTGGAATGTGTGATCAACATTTTCTGTATTTAGCATTTATTGTTATGATTTTGTCATTGATTTTCATATCTATTATTGCTCCAATTTTTATATCAAATGAGTATGACTGCGTTTTTGTTTAAATTTAAAATCAAATAGGTTTTTCTTAGGCGTTTCATATTATTTAGTTTATGTGAGTCATTTGTGTATTGACATCACCGTGGAATATATGGAATATGAATTATATATTTATTTTAAGTTAAAATTAATAAATGTTTATTCCTTTTAGCATAAATATTAGATTAAAGTGTTTCTTGTACTATATTTTTAAAATGTATAGTAAATTAATATTAATTTTACTAGAAAATATATAATCAACTATGGTTAATTTTGTAAGATATAGAGTTTGAGTAGAGATAATTTGTAAATTGATTAAGGATATAAAATTATATATAGGTTATAATTTTATTTTTATTTCCTAATATATTTTATCTCTTTAAACTTTAGTTCTTTTGAAATTTCTTTAAGATTGGAGAATAATATTTTTCACTTTAATGCGTTTTGTATATAAAATATATTGTTAGTGTAAGTCTGATACTGAGACTTACAATAAGCTTAGTTAGATTACTGAAAAGACATAAAAGAAGAGTTGCTATTAAGCATTTATCTTTAGGCAAAGCCAGTTAATTATAATTCATTTAGTTTGATATTATATGGAAATTATATATATATATATATATATATATATATATATATATATATATATATATATATTTGTTAAGTGGTATATGATTGCTCAAATAAGAAGAAAAATTATTTAAATAAGAAAAAATTATTTTAACGCACATAGATTATAGTGATGATAATGTTAATAAATGAAAATATAATATTATATATTTATGTATATGGTTAATGTACAATATATTTTTTTATGATAATAAAGATCAGGATATCCTATAATTGAGAATGTAATAAAACGTAATATATCTCTTAGTATAAAGTTTATTTTTAGATGTTAATTAGTTCAATTTAATATATTATTATGTGAATAACTACTATGTTACTCATTATAATAAAAGATTATCTTCATAGTAATAAATGAATTATGTAAGTATATATTAATATTTTTATTTTTCCTAGACTTTATGTATATCATATTTTAGAAACTTGATATTTTAGTATTGTGTAACATAGTATATACAAACCGTATGCATTTTTTTTTTTTTTGTGATATATTATGACATATACCCACTAATATAATTAGTTTTATGGGCATTACAAATTTTATTTTATTCCTAAAAATTATTTTTATTCACCTTAAATATTTTTTTCCGGTTACCATAAAAAAGGTTGCGTATAATATTCTTTTATTTAAATTTACGTTGGTTGTTTTCAATGTGTTTCTCTTTTAATTTAATCAATGAACATTATGCAAGATTTAATACAGTATCCATCTCTTAATTGGGATACGATTGCCGTAACTGTTGTCCATTGTTATCCAAAACTCACACAATTACACTCTAAAACGTGTATTACATTCTCAAAGACTTATACATGTGATATCCAAGTACCCTAAATATAACATCTTCTTCCAAATAATAATGAATTAACACAGCTAAGAAGCTTTTAAAATGAGACTAATTCAGAAATTAATCAGAAAAAAAAAAGTCGTGAAAAATAAGTCTACGTACAAAAGTCTTTTCTAATACTATTGTTCACAGTAATAAAGCGGTTTCTTAAAACTGTATGAACATAAAGCTTTGAGCGTGTTTCTCACTTGATAATCATATTTAATGTTACTTTAGAAGTATGACGATGACATCATTAGTGATTAAAGTAGTACGATAATGTTGTAATTGCGCCATAACCACAGTTTTCGTATGCTTCCATCAACACGCCCTGAATCTATGGATCAATCTCAACTGAAAAATGGAATGACATAATGAACCACATTTAGTTTCATAGTTTTAATAAACTTTTGTTAAATAAAAAATTATTCATAATAATGCGTTAGAAATTAAAACGGCTACAGTGAGCTGCAAAGGAAGAATAAACGGGGTGGGTTTTGACCAATTGAAGATGTATAATAAGCTCATAACATTAATTACAAATAGAAAAACATTTTTCCCTTTTCATAAAAATCAACTTTATTTATATTATTGATATAAATAGTAATAGATATTTTTTTCTTACTTACAACATAATCAATATTTAACTAGTTAAAATGAAAAAAATTATCTCTTTCCCACTTGATTATCAAAATATTTATTGACGTAGAAACTAGAATCTTCACACCATGATGTGGGAAAAAGAAAGATTAGTCAAATTGGATGTTCAAAACTCTAACTACCAGTCTCATGACGTAGGAGACTCGACTATTTCGTGGTGGAACTCCGATGACAGATAGATATTAATGCACTACCATCTACTGCCACGGTCTCTTAACTATTATTATTGTTATTATTTCCTACTATTCACCAGGTATATTTTATACACTTGTAAAGTCTTGTCTTGTATATTATTATTATTATTATTATGTGTATGCGTGGGAAATGAGTTAAAAGGTATTTACTTTTAGATAATTAAAATACATTAATCTTTGCAGGTAAGTGTCTATTTTACGTATAAAGTCAAGTATTGCTTTCAATCTTTTTAACTTTTTTTATCATTTTTATATTAGACCATAAATATGCATTTACTGTTATTCTTTGTGTTTGAGTTTAATTTAAACCAATCCATTTAAATGAAGCTCATCTTATCAATTAAAGTCTCAAACTGAGAGCATCTCTTAGAAACTATTGATTTCGTTCAATAAAAAAAAAATATTTATATTTCAATATAAATCAAATCAAAAAGTTAATTAATATACACTATAACATAAATTACCCATACATCACACAAGTAGCATCGTTAATTTAAATATGCAAAGAAATTTAAGCTTTATAATGTTTAATTAATATATTTTTATTAGAACTTTTATTCAGATTAAAATTAATGTGATCTGAACATATAAATAATAAAATATATAATTATTATAATTTCGTCATTTAATATTTTGAATAATAAATAGATTAGTGTGGTAGCTTAATTTTTTTTTCAATATATTACTGTATATTTGGTTTTAGATTTCTTTTACACTACTTGATTTATGTTTGGAAAAAAAGTCTTAATCATATATATAACTTTAAACATAAACCAAACATATCACAGAATAAATAATTATTTACGAAACTTCTAATACGTATAATATTGTTTAGTAAATGTATTCACTTGTACAAAACAAAAGTGAGATTGGTACTATGTATTTCTCTAACCTGATATTAATGAAAACATAAGTGAAAGAAATTAAATTGAAAATCATCCAAACTTTTTTTCTCTAACCTGTAGAAAACAGGGAAAAATGTTTTTTCAACTGTTATCCTGACAAAAAATCAGCCTCCAGATAATGAGATAGATTGAACCCTACAAAACAGGTGAAAACTAAAGATGCCTGTGAACATTGGTGCGAGGGTGGATCCAGCATTTGCAGAGGGCAAAATGGGTAATTGGGAAAAATTAAAGATCGAATTCAGAAAGTGATGACCACGACTTAATGAGAAGGAAATATTAGTAATGGGTGGACAGAGACTGATCATGGCGATTCTGCAGCTTCTGAATTGTGATAGAGGAATGGATGACGGGTTGGTGTCTGTTTGATCATATCATCTTATGATGAATTTTCTACATCACAGCACACATTTTAAATCCTTTATTTATACAATCATTCTAGCACATTTCACTTCAAAATCAACTTTATTAAACTTCAAATGGGCTTGATTTTCAAACTTTACGGTATAAGCCTAGTTTATTATGAATCAATCTTAATATGGTCTCCCTCTGACAATAAAAAAACAATGTCAAATAGTAATATGTTAAGCCACATGTGGAAACAGGCTTTCTTTTGTTTCTTAATTGAAATAAGCCACAATGCCCAACAGAACAGATTACACAATCAGACCGGGGAAGGGAGTTCGATGGTAGGAAAACATCGAAGTCTACAGAATGACCATAGTTAACAAGAAAGTGATGAGCCAACTAGCTCTCGGATGCTCATGACAAGAAGAAAAGCAGTGGAGGGAAAAATTCATATCCCCGCCAGATCAAGTACAAAGCTACTTGAGAATCCATTTCAACAAAATCGTTGGTGACATTTAAGGATTAAAAGAGCATTACACCATGCCACAGACCCCGCAGCTCAGCCTTTACGGTCGAACAAATGCCAAGGGACAGCTTTAACTGTTGTCGAACAAATGCCAATGTCACAATGAAAGCACCATCTGAGTGAGCCTTGATAGACCGATCCATCCAAGTTATGTTTCATAGTACTCTCCAGATGATGGGCAGTAAGTGAAGCTCATAATAGGCACAAAAATCATACACATTCTAAAAAATTATCCAGAGAAAAAAGTAGCCTCAACGAAGAAAATAGCCCATTGGATAAGGATGAATCTCATGTCCTCCCGTCTAGTAGGTAATAGGTATTATTCCATCCAATGGTAAATCCTACCCCACTATGAAGTTGATTATTTTTTAGTAGAGGAGCACCAAAACTCCACAAGCAGCAAACTGACAACAGTCCCGAGGCAACGTATCTCAAGCACATCCAAACACCTTCCACGTATAAACGCCTCAGTTATGCCTCACTTTAAACAGGCAGAATTCGGTAGCCATGAACCACCGAAGGAATGTTTTGATTTTTCGAGGACCACACGTGGCATCTTCCAAATCTTCACACAGGAATAATCCGCAACCAGAGGTATAACCACGACCCTGTCTGATAGGACGACCTTAAATCGAATGATTCATCTTCCTAGCTTTTTCGCTTAGTTTTCATCTCCAAAGGACTCTTCGTGTACCTCGGTCTTTAAACTTAACGATTCAAAAAATCCAATGCACAGATCCATAAAATGGATTTGAAAGAGGGAAGTTCCATCTATACACTGTTGTTAATGTGTACAAGGTAAAACTCAAAATATTAATTCTCTGCATTCTATTCCTAAATCTTCAACGAGTCTATCCTAGGATTTTCACATTTCAGTCAACATTTTGGCCTACAAATCGTTTTGGTGATTACTTTAGTTTCCGAAATTATTTGTACAGGTTTATATCACACCCCAAATTCTCGAGCAGGTGTCCAGCTCCACAATCCAAACCGCCACTCAAACCCAACCCACAATACAACCAACTATCACAATCCCTGAAATGAAAGGTAATCGCAAATTTAGCCGGCCAATCACTCCCATCTCTGAAAAAACTCCCTGCACCAAAGAATAATATACAAAATGAAATGGGCATACCTCGTCCATGCATTCAATCCACACCCTCAACGGAAGCCAATGAAGCAAGCATTTCTTCATCCACCCACCCGCAATATCATGTTTGACCACTAGTAACAAATATCCCTCACTGTTACGAATGCCCATTATCTGCTTCAGAGTCACTTCCTGAGGAACTCCCGGAATCCGAATCTGCAATGGCAATAAAACTTAAGTTTTTTTCCTAAGAAAAATAGTTTCAACCACAAACCAAAGCCTACACTAGTGCAGGGGGATACCACTTGACGATGAGGAATCACTGCTTGAACCGCTCGAGCTACTAGAACTACTAGTTGCATGACCACCAGCAACATCTTTATCTTTCTCAATCTCCACAGGGGGGAACATACTCATTGGCATCTCATCCCCAATGTCAACATCCTCATCTCCTGCTTCCAGTTTCTTTGCCTTCTTCAACTCAGTTGGCATCCCATCAGCCTTCTCACCAGCAGGCAATTCCTGTCAATTAAAGCACCAAAAATTAGTATCTGGCAGCGACATCACTGTCAATGCTAAGTAAGAATTCAAGCCCATTAAAAAAAAAAGTAAACAAACTGGTAGAAAATATACCACATTGGCTTTGTTTGGCACCACGTTGTTGTTGATGTTGCCCATCAATGCCTGCCTCTTAATCTTGCTAACCATCTTCTTGTAATTAGTCACCAACCGATCAAGTTCCCAAAGGGTCTCTGTGTCAACTGCCTCAATATCTAGTTCGATCTCATCCCCATCCTGCTTCAAATGCCCGTTCCTCCTCCTTATGATCTGCACCACCTGTTCCATTTTCTCTGCTGGCAAACTCTGCAGTCCTAACCCAAGCTTGTGTTTCTCTTCAAGACTCATCTCCCTCTTGTTGGGATCCTTAGCCTTCGGCTTAGGTTGCTTCAAAGGCTTAACGGGTGGGGCTCGCATGGGAGAAGGTGTGCGCACGGGAGACTGCAGCAAAGGAGGGTTAGAAGAACTTGCAGGAGGCTGCGGAGGCTCTTGTTGAAATTTCGCATGAGGGATCAGATTATCCTTTTTCTTCACCCTCTCTGGCTCAACGTGGCTCCATGAACTGGCCTGCAATTCCTCCTCAAAATCACGATCATGGCCAACCAAATCTTCCAATTTCTCATGTATCGGGCGATACAGCTCCTCAAACCTCGTCAAAAGCTGCTCCGCCATGGTGTACACATCGTGACCCTTAGGGTTATAAGTCAGTGCATTGCTGAAAGTTAACCGCACATCAGCGGCGAAGTCCGAAGGGGTCGAGTACTTGTTTTTGGAGAGATTGGACTTCACCGTTCCGAGATCCATAGGCTGTTTAATTATATCGTAGTAATCATGGAGACCCATTCCGACAGCGTCAACTGGTACATTGAAGATCCACCCATGTTTGTGTTTCATCAGCTTCTGCAAAACCTGCGAGCAGCCCTTCATCAAGTTCCCAACTTCCGAATGCGACCGTTTAAAATCCTTCGCGGGATTCAACGGCAGGGGTCGTTTGTTACCGGACACCTTTTTGCTCGATGATTTCTTCGGGTGGCCGCCGTTGAAACTCTGCCCAGGTTGTAACTCTCCTGACTCGATTCGAGTTCTGAATTTCTGAACCTGTTCGAGCTCTGAGACAAGCCTATTCTTGATGTCGCTGAGTTCCTTCTTCGATAAGGATCCGATGTTGATGGACACGTATTGCGAGTGAGTTACTACTTCGTTGGATCGCCTGTTGATAGAGGAAGCATCGTCCGAAGCCGATTGGGTCCTTTTGCTATTTGCTAATTTAGGATTAGAATTAGGGTTAGGGTTAGCGAAAGGTGCTTTTCCCATGAATCCAGCTCCACCGACTCTATGCTGCGGCCAATTAGGTTCGTTCCGGTTAGCTAAGACGGCGGAAGCCATAGAAGTGCAAAATCACAGCCGTCTGGTGAGATTCTGTCGCCTCTCCGGCGCGAACTTTCCAATGCCGGTGGAACAAAGCATGAGTCAGCTGTACTACAAAACACACACGCGCAGTTGAAGATGCTCACGTGCCGTGACGGAATCACCGATTTGGAAGAGAAAACCGGAAAAAGTTATCAGCTTAAGGTTTTAGGGTTAGGAGGTTGGGTTACCCTAATCTGAGCGAGGAATGCGAGAGTGCTAGGGCCGATTCTTAAAGGCGATGAGATCTGCCCGCGGGTAGATCGGGAAGCTTCCTCTATTGTTGATTCTCAGTTGAACTGTGATCCAATGGATGAAGGCGATTTCCCAGCTGTGCCGATAACTGACCGTAGATCTGGAACCAACGGTTACGATCTCCTAATTCTACCACGTGGCGTTCTTAGAGCTGGCTGATGGAGAAGGTGGTGCTTTGATTTGGATTTCAGTTTGTCCTGCATTTGGAATGAATCTGCTGTGAATTTTGGATGATTAAATCTCATTTCAATATGTCCTATAGTTTATATTTTGAGAAAAAAAAATTAACAGTGTAGTTTGGATAAATATTTATTGCTTAACCATTATAATTACTAAAATAATAAAATATCAAAAAATTTAAAATATTTAATATGTTAGACATGTTAACATTTTATTTTATATAGTTCTACACTCTTGGTAGAATCAGAACCATCAATAAATACTAATCAAATCATTTTGTTTTATTTTAAATACTAACGTAATAATTTTATTTTACTTTTATTTTTTTTAATTGTGATTCGTTAATAGAAAATACATACTCATAATATTTAGTAGAAATAAAAAATATATATTATCATATAAAAACTATAATATACCTTATAAAAATATCAATCCATTTCTTCTGAAATATAATTTATAATTCAAATATATGTTTACTTTCAGTTAAATTTTATTATATAAAATTGTATTTATAAACCAGCTGTATAAATTTAATCTGGAAAAAAATCATTTCCTTTTAAGATATCTTAAAAGGGATCAGACTTGTTAAAACAATCCTATTACATTTACATCTTCAAATATGTAAAGAAACTTAACTTGTATAAAATTTTAATTATTAAATATAGAAAAAAAAAATAGTAGCTATAAGATTAACAAATAATCAAATATATTAACGTAGTGAAAAATATAAAGAAATTAAGTTTTGCAGAAATTTTAACTATTTAATTTTTACTAAAAATTATTTTTAATAATATTTGAATCATGTCTATAAAATTACTATGTGATATTGGTACATGATAAATGGACAAATACAAATAAATAAATAAATTGAAATTATTGTAGTTATTGTATTAATAAAATGTATTTGATATATACTTTTTGCAATTCAAAGAGCAACTCCAATTTATATTTTATACAAAGTATATTTTAAATATTAGTGGTGCAAATTGTAGCGTTCTAAATATCTAACTAAAATATCTAACTAAAACATCTTCAAAAATTGTATTCTATTTTATTATGACAAAAATTAAAACAATAGTATTATATTAATTTTTTTTATTTTTCGCCAGTGATATTAATTTTTTTTAATTATAATTTCATTATTAATGTAATATTGTCTAACATTATATGTAAATGGATTTTAAATTGAATTTGTGAATCTGATATTCAACTTAATAAAATAATTTAAAAACATAAACGTTAAAATTGTAATTTATGGATTTTATATTGAGTATAAAATTTATAATATTAACTATTTAATTATTTATTTACAAAAATATATAATGTATTTAAATTTTCTCTTTTATTTGTTTTTTATTTTGATTTGTATCATTCCAGTGATAACAAAATATAAGAGATAATGATAATAGAGTGAAGACTGATTTTGACTAATCAAAATTTAGAATTCTATAACAGAATAAGTTTATGTCTGTTTTGTAAATTTTTTTCTTAATTCTTTATAACTATTTTTCTCAATGTTTAGAAATCTTATGTTTTACAAAATGAAAAGTCAATGTTTTATCAATATACACTTTTAATTTTAATATTTTGGATATTTTTAAATCTTTTTACTTCAACTTATTTTAATTTAACTTTAGAATTGAGATGAAATCTTAATCAAAGTTGAAAGTTGAGAAATACATATAATTTGAAGAGTTAAACTAGTTTTAGAAGTTTGAAGTAATTATCTTACATTAGAGTTAGATTTAATACAATGCATAGTTAAATTAGTTATATTTCTATATTATATTTTAATCTTATCAGATATTTAATAGTCAAATAGTCTTCCTAAAACTTTGTTTATATATATATATATATATATATATATATATATATAATTGTTTGTTTTTTTTTAAGTATATATTTGAAGTTTATGATATTTAGATATATTAACATATTAAATATATATAATAGGCAAGATATTGAGATATTATAGAATTAACACGATATTAGGTTGGTAGAATTTAGCCATTTTTATTTTTTTTCTCTAATTTTAACACCTATAACTTTTTATATCCCTTTAATTGCTAAATTTATTATTTATGTCCCAATAAAAAAATATAACTTCTTATTGGTTTCTTCGTACAATAAAACATTTTATTTGTAATCACAATGTGTAAGAACTATCATGTTTATCTTTTTTAACCACACTATTATTAAAAAAAAGACAAATACTAAAATGAAAAAAATATATACATAAAAGGACACAAGAGAAAATGTTCCATTTTATTGAGAGAAATAATATATTTTTTTTAAATTTTGTTGTGAGTGATGAATTATATTAGAACATGGCAGAAAAAATTAATCAAAGTTGAAGCTGTGCTTTTGCAAGTTATTTTAACAATCTTTAGTCCTTTAGAATTTACTCACTATTAATCTGGAACACACACATATACACTGATCAAATCAGCCAGTTTAAACATGGAAATAAGTACTCTGAATAAAATTTTATCTACCACTCCAAGTAAAATTTTAGAAGAAAAACCAATTTATACAAATAATTACACTATGTATGATCACTTATTTGCTGTTCAATAACACACCGTATTCTATTTCTATAAGGAACAAATATACAACAGCAAAAGAAATATATTGATTACTACTACTCATCCATACATAATAATTTGATGGGATCCACTAAACAATAGAAACTGTAATATCGAATTATATATTAATACTACAACAAGTATCTTTCTTTCTGTTTTACAGTGATAGCAGAGGCATTAGCTAGCGAAAATAATAGTTGGGTCACAGCAACACTCGTCCAATAGGCAACAGCAACACAGAGCCGCAAGGCTGCATATAGGAGGAAAAAAAAAGTTATGAACAAAATCAATAAATATTTATATTTTTAAAAAAATTAGAAACTGGTGTAGTATCAGCCTTTTTAATTTTAATAGTAAGCTGAAATCTGAAGAGAAAAACCATCAAAAGTTAAAAATTAATGTTAGTTTTGCTTAATTGAAGATATTATAATGGCTTACCATCCCTCAAGGAAACCCGGTTCTCTTCTGGGCGGTGGAGCAGCATAGTACTGTGGAGGTGCCGCCACCGGAGGTGGCCCCTGATAAGGACCTGTGTGGACATTACAACAACAACTATTCAGTAATAATTCACAAAAATACAAACTCAGAACATTACATATGCACTGGACAAAAAATTGATCAAGTAGCAACTAAACAACAACAACTTTCTTTTGTTGCCATACAAAGAAAGAGAATTAATGAAATTCAAAGTATGAAGACTTGAACATGATTATATATATGTATATATATACTACAAATATGTATGCATGTATATAAACTACCTTGAGCTGGGTAGGGATAGCCATATTTGATCTCACTCATCTCAGCAAGAACAAGACACCCTTTTGCAAAAAAACAGATAGACCCAAAATATTTGTTGGAAGAGAGGACTTGTTATAGGGTTGGAAGACAAGAGTTTGATGTGTGTATGTATATATATATTTATATGTGTGTGTAGAAGAAGGCAGGGAGAGTATAATTGGTGGAGAGAATTAAGAAGAAAGATCCAGAAATGGCATTTCATTTCATTTCACACTAATTGGATGTTGGCATGTAACTTCACAGCAGCCACTATTTGATGCTATTACATTTTTCTTTATATCTTACTTTGCAAAAGTTATCCACCATCTTAGAAGAAGAATAATGGAACAACATTAAGCCAAGTTCTGCTTTTTTTAGCTGTGGATTCCAGAGCAAGATGACTGTTTAATTTAACCTTAAATATAATACCATAGATCCTGTTTTTTTATAAGTAAAGTTTTATTTATGATAAGATAATGTCATTGAATGCTTCTGCTTTGATAGAAGAGCAATATAATAAATAGTGCATGTACAAGTTTTATCCTTAATCTAACCTAATTACTAAATACAACTAAAAGAACATCTCCAATAGTTTGTGACACGTGGATTGATTCGAGGGCAAGAATAGTTTGTCTTTGCTCGGAAGGTTCTTTGATGGACGAGTTGTTGTAATTAATGAAAAGGTGAGAAAGGGTTGGCTTGGTGCCCTGTACCATGTGAATGCAAAGTTTGGGTCCAAAAAGCACACACATGTTGAGTTGAGGGTGCTTGCTATTCTTGGGGAATGGTACCTATCTTAGCATTTTGGGTTAGTAGAAACTTTAAAGCCGAATATATTCCTTCCATAGTTGTACACGCTATTACCGCGTCCCATAAGTTCTTTATGGGAAACTTTAATTAGGATAACCATAACTTGAGTAATTATTTAAGAATCTAACAACTACTTACTGTGATTAAATTAGATACCCATCTAGCTGTTTGTTTGTTTAATCTTTGTACACAGATCTCTTAGTTAACATATTGATTAGTATTTATAAGCTTGTCCTTGTAGATTCTTTATAGCATTTTTTTTTCATATTTTGGGCTAATGGCTATAAGGTGCCCCCAACTAGCTTGCATATGAACAAAGATTCATGTGGTAAAAATCAATTTATATGTAACTAATTCCTATTTATATATCAAGGAGTAATAAACTCTTATTACGAGCTTTTTAAGTGTTTTTTTATTAATAAAATGATCATGATATTTGAGGACGTATACTGTATTATAAATGATATATTATACATATTGGACGAAAAGTCAATGGGTTATATTTATTTTTTTTATGTCAGTTGTTTTTTATTCTCAACTCAAACGTTAGTAGATCATTTGGTTTTAGACAAAAAAAGTTATACAAAAATTAGAGCGAACAGATAATACTTAAAGTATAAGAGTCTCTGTTTAATTGAATCGAACTTAGAAGAAGATAAATTATTTTAAGATTATTCAAAAATAGTTTTAAGAAGTCTTTAAAGGGGATGCTTATTAATAAAATATGTTTTGAATCTAACAACCATTTTTGTCGCTCTCAACACACCCCGTGGAGGTGCAGGAATAAACCATGGGGTGCAAAAGTAATTGTGTATACATGACCCACATCTCCTTTTCAGCCCAACCCAACATTTGGATCAGATTAACTATTTTATTTTTGTTTCAAATTTTCAGCTGGAATACATGTTAACTGAAATGTAATAATTAAGATATTTGTTTACTATTTTACATTCTATTTACGTAATATATTATTCTTTATTTTTTAATCTAACTTTACTTTATTACTATGTTTAAGATTACACACAACTTTTATGGGTTTGTTATTATATATGAATTTATCTTAAATACTTTCTAAACCTATGTTAGGTTAATAATTATAGTATTAATAAAAGTGTCCGTGCAACACCCAAATGTACATCCTAGACACATACTGATAAAAAAAACGAAATATAGTATTATATGAAATTATAAAATATCTTATAAAATATATAAATTTCTTAAAAAATATATCTTGTAACAAAGATAAAAACAAGTGTGTATATACATATTATGTAAATTAAAAAATATATTTATTAAATATATCTATAAATGTATTTATTAACCTTACAGAATAATATATATATATATATATTTATATATATATATATATATATATATATATATATATATATATATATATATGCGCTTTAATCAATATAGTGGAAACTATTATTATTAGAACATGTATCTATTTTTCTAATCAGATAAAAAATCTAAAAGCCAATTAAGTGATAATTTACTTACTTTTTCCTTCTTTGTGGTGAAAGTTTCTTGAAAGATTTTAGTAGGTAAAAGAAATACAACAGTGAAGTCAAAAAAAGTAGATACAAGGGGGTTATTAAGTCAGGGGTTTAGTAATTTAATTATGAAGTTCGATCTTCTTGATTCATATATTTATTAAAACTAAAATTTTACACTATAAATCAATAGCAGATTAATATGTAGTATATAACAAACTTATTGACTTTTTTTAAGTAACTTTCTCAGATATTAAAAAAGTGTAGTTTTTATATCTATGTGGTACAGTTATTTAATTTCTAATAACATCTCCTTTATTTTTTAGTAATATCTTTGAGTTTTTTTTTATTATTTATTTATAAAACAATCAATCTGTAGTAACAACTCCATCCAGCTTTCCAAAAGAGATTGGGGGAAAGAGCCACGGCGCCTCGAAGTTTGTCATCGAAACAGCGACTTGTGGTAGTGTGAAGCCATAATGGAGATTGAAGAAAAAATAAATTAGATTGAAAGAGACTCACCCTTCTACTTAAATTCAAAGGGAAGAAGATGTGGTGGGGGCAATAATGGGCTTTTGATTCTTGAAATAATGCGCACCTGGTGTTTGGAAAAACGAAATTGTAATCCCACCTTTTATGGTTGCGCTTTTTGTTTTTTCTACTATAACGAAATTATTATGATTTCGTTTTGGATGGGAGCGTCTAACTAAACCCTGCGCACACGTCAAAACGCCGCTACATGGAAAACGAAAAGGTTCTATCCGAAATTATCTTAATTGGCCATAATATCTGAGGTGTGATTGCAACACTTTTGTTCCCTTCTGTAGTAGTAGCCTTTGATGCACACTCAAAGTCTAGGATAGAAGGTGGACCAAGACCAGGATAATTTTTTAATCTTCGACGTTGAAACGCCCTTTCTGCCATTCTGAACTACCTTTTTGATTATTCAACTTTTCACTGTTTAATTTCACCCTATTGTTTAGCTATGACTTCTCATTATCTTTACTCTTTTTTCAATGGATCGTGTATGCGTTCATAAGAAAATATCAAGGAGACAAGTTTACTGGTTACTGATGGTAGATAAATATCTCATTAAACTAAAGAAAGGATTGACTTTGAGTGACAACTTTTTTTGGATTCTTCAATAAAACAATGTGTATACACCCTCCTATGGTTGAATATGCTAAAAGCGTTTGTAATTTGCCTTTAAGAGATCGATGCTAAATAGAAAGAAATTCGAATGGCGGTAAATTTTCTAAAGAAAAGGAAAAAGTTTAGTCATGAGACTCGATATTCAAAGTCATGGGGTATTTTCTAAACTCAATTTCAGTGTAGCAACGATACAAAAGAAAATTATGCAAATGGAATAGTTTTAAAAAAAAAAATGATTTATACACATTCAATTTCTTAAAAAAACTGTTTTTTGGGCATGTATGTGTTGTTATACCTCTAGAGGCCAAACAAAGACAGGGTAGGATTCGACGTGAATTGGTGAGAAAAGTGATGATGTCTTTAAGTTTTTTTCGTAAAGATTTCGGCGTAACAATGGCCAACCTTGATTTCGGCGTGATCATCATTACTTAAAAGAATGTTTAGGAGTGTTTCTTCCTTAATGGAAGGTACATACATTTACTTTAATAATGGGACAAGAAATAACCTAGAGATCATCCAAGAAAACAAACACCAAAAACATCATTGCTAAAGATGGAAACCAAAGAAATTACTCTCTTTTAAGTTTTGTTCCTCAACAATTAACAAGCAAGAATCCATGGGACCGCATTTTGCGGGACAAGCCTTGTGATCTCATGATAATGAAATACTTGAAATTAATTCAAAGTAAAATTGTTAAAAGAATTAGAATGAAAAAATGGTTAACAGAAAGAAAAACACCATCAAATCAAGAGACAAATTCACAGTACATAGCATTCTAATATATAACCATCATCGACATAGTGTACAAAAATAGAAGGCGAAAAATAAAACCTAATAATATTATTCATATTACATAAATAGGATTTCAAACAAAAGATAGTAAAAAGGTGAAAGGAGAAACATATTCAGCGATAAGATAAGCACAATCTTAATTCGTAATCACAGTGAACCATTATTTTTGGATAATCACACTGAACCTTGAGTAACTTTGTTCATCACTTTAACATCTTGACCCAACGTCACCGCAGTTTGTCTCATATCAGAGGTGACCGGTGGAAAAACGCCTTGGTACGGAGGAGCGTGCACTACGCCACCCGGTGCAGTATAATAAACCTGTCTCCCACTTGCACTATCGTACGCTACCTGTGCGTACGGAGCACCCGTATTATCCACTATCCCACTTGGCCGCACCACACCGAATCCTTCCGTGTACGCGGGAGCTTTAACCGGCTGCTGCCCTGGCGCCAAGGTAGTCTGAACCGGCTTAGCCGGCGTCACACCGCCGTACACTGCCGCTTCACGGTAACCATCTGAAGCCATTCGCTGCACCGCGTAGTACCCCTGGGTGGCTGGAGGCCTCACCACCGGCGCATGATAGAACGTCCCCGGCGCCGATATCATGTAAACCGGCGCATCTCCTCCGCCGGACGCAGCAGACACCGCCGGCGGATATGATTCGCCGGAAACATGCTTTTCCGGCCAATAACCCGGGGCGCTGGTCGGTAAATTCGCCGGAGGGAACTTCTCAGGCAGCTTCTGAACGTAATACTCACCCGCGGGGTAATTATCCTCGCTCTTCCTCCGATACGCGCCTTGCTCGCTCTCGGCAATTTGCAATTGCTGCAACTGGCGCTGAATCGCGCTCGGATCCGAAGCCGAAATCCTATCGACAAGGTTCATGTTCAGCCGCGACTGGTACTCCGGCGGCGGCGCCACGGGCTCCGGCACCGGATCATGAAATTTAACCGCCGCAGGCGGAATCTGAGCCGGCGGAGCCGCGACGGCGACGCCGGCGCCCTTCTCGAGTCCGAAGAGGAAATCGACATTATTAGGTTTCATCACAGGTTGGAGGGGTGTGGAAGCAGGAAGCGGAGTAGGAATAGGAAGAGTATCGTTGACAAAGAGGAATAATCGCATGCGGGCGGGTCTAGCGGAAGCGCGGTAGAGGCGATCGTACTCGTGCATCATGTGGTCGAGGTCGTCGTCGTTGGTGACGGAGATGAGAGCGTCGAGGTCTTCGCCCGGAAGCTGGTACTTGAAGGTGAGACTGCTGCCGTTGCTGTCTTGTGGCGCCACCTCGCAGAGCGCGGAGAGCTTGGCCAGCAGGGCGGCAAACTTTATGGAGCGGTCGACGGCGAGGATCTTGGTCTCGCCGCCGACGTATGAGAGTTGGTTGTCGTGGGAGCGTGGGTGGATCTTGCCGCCGTAGCTGCACATGAACTTTACCTTGTAATTCTGTTGTTGCTGTTGTTCGTCCCATGGAGGAGGAGGGTTGTCAAAGTCGATCTCTCTGGAGCGTGGAGAGGAATCGCCAGAATCAGGGTATGATTGGTATGAATAATTCTCCATCTTTATCTTCTTCTTCTTCTTCCTTTGATTTTACCACCCTTCCCTCTGTGTGAGAGTGCGATCTTCGTTAAGCTTCCATTATGGCTTGTTTTCTCTTGAGAGAGACACCTTTGATACTTATGAGAGATCATACAACTAAACTTATATCCTTTTTCCTTTTCATTTTAAATATCTTATTGCTCTCTTTTTTAATACGTCTCATATTTTATTATCATTTATACATTCCTTTTCAACATATCTACAATTTTAATTCTTAAAATATCTAAAAAAAATTAAATTACTATATTTTTAACTTGGAGAAAGTATTTTAGATATATGTATTTTGTTTTATAATTATTGCAAATTTATCATTATATTACGTGGTCAATTCTATTTATATTAATCTTTTCCTGAGTATAATTCTCTACGATTTAAAATTATAAATGAGTAATTAGAGAAATGAAATACAGTAAAACATTACATGATATTCTTTGTATTAAGACATTGTATAAAAGAAGTGTGGTGTTAGAGAAATTAATCTACCAGTGCGATCTATTAGGGGAATTTAATTAAAGATAAGTTGAATTCCAAGTTAGATTATTGTTATTATTATTATATAGTCATAACTCGGTGGATTGTTTATAATTAGAGTTGTGTGCCTTGTAAGGCTGGCATCTTGTTAGTCAAATTACATCTATCTTCTCCACGAAAACTCTGTTATTATTAATTCTACGTTTCATACTTATTGATGTTCTAGTCTTCTCTCTCTATCTTAATATAATTAATATTTTAAAATTATAAAGTCTAATTATTTTATCTCAATTATACTTTTATTTATTATTAGTAGTCATTGTTGACTAGTAAATAAAATACTAGTAGGTATTATTTAACATTTAGAATTTTGGTGCATAGATTTTAAAAATATTAATATGTTATATTTCGTAATATTATTATATAATTTCTTGGTTATATTCTCTCATATTAGATGAAAGTGTTCTTTTGTCCAAATATAATAGTGTTTTTTATATATTAAATACATACTTTTGATATACGTATATTAACGTAATAATTATGAGGTAATAGTGTTTCCATGATGAATGTCCATGTTTCGTGAAACCTACTGAATTTACTAGATATAGACCTAAAATGGAGAAATTACTGTGCTCCCGTGTACCAAAACCTAACTATGAAATTGCATGTTAATATCATTTTTTAAAATGTGTTTACTATTTTTTAAAGAAGGAATGCTATTCTCTCTTCAGGAAAGTGTGTAGTTTTTAGTTAGTTTATAAATGTTAATAAATGAATAATTATATTTTCTTCCATCTTTTATATTTATTTTTCATTTTAAATAACTCTCTACGTATTATTATTAAAATATAATTATTTTTTATATTATGAATAAATTATATTTAGTAGTAACACACAGAAACTTAATTACATTTTAATAGGTATATGTAAAGAATTACCCCCAAGTAAAAGATTAATGTAAAAAATGAGAATTGCTTTTAAAAAAATAATTTAACTTATCTAAAACTATTATCACTACTAGAAAAAAACTTGAGTTTTAGTTAAATTATTGAAATTAATGAAGTTACAGTTTTAAGAAAATTAAAGGGTAAAATTACCAGAAGTCTCCGACACTGCTCTAAGAGATATCTTGAAACTATTAAAGTTTCTAAAATTTAAATTACATAAAAGGAAATTATCATAGTGTATCTTACTATTTTAAAATGATAGTTATGCTATTGTGAGTTGTGTTGGACGTGTATTTTATTGAGAAATAGAGAAGTCACTCTTAACCTATAGATGAATAATAGGCATTTAGAAGGGAAATGCTAGTAACTGGTAACTGGATTGTTTGCTTTAGCGGAAAAGACAAAAATAAATAATATGAATTGTGTGTGTATGTTTTTTTTATATTTTTATTTCAAACTTAAAACAGACTTTTTTTTTTCTTTTTTTAAAGAGTATTTTCAAAAAACGGGCTTCTACAACAATTCAAAAAGAGAAAGATTCAATATTTTATTTATCTCAATTATTATGATATATTTCGTTGTTGAAATTTTCTACTTATATAATGCAACAATTTTCATACCAACACACTCAAGTATTTTCCTTTTCTTATTTTTTAAGCAAATTTTTAAATAGTGGTCTTGTTAGGTTTTTATACCTTCCCATATGAATTTAAAAAATTATTACAAATTAGATGACGAAAATAATAATTAACCCAAGGTTTCTTAACAAGACATTCAAAAGAGGAATAACAAAATTTGGATTTCACACAACTTCATGCAACTCTTTCACGGGTGAGGGTAGTGAGAAGTTGAAATAGTTTTCATATAGTATTATCTAAGAGTTGAATTTGATGAGGATATGAATAATCTGTAATAATCTTTTTATATTAAATTTGCATATTTATTTGTGGGATAATTTTTTAAAATAAAACATTTAACCATTTTTATCTAACCTATTACTTCTCAGCATCGGTCAAATTCGGGTTTAATATGAAAAATTCAGTGTAATTAGAATTTAGCATTTTAAAATTTATATTTGATATTTAATTTATTATATTAGTTCAATATAGATCTGGGTGACGAGTTACTCGGAGGAATTATCATTGGTTCAATCTTTTTTTAATACTTTTATTAGTTTGAATGAAAATTATATCAAATCTTTTAGTAAAAAAAACTACATAGAATGAATTTATATAATTTATTATTAAAAGTTAAAACATCCCCTCCAGGTAAAGTGAAAAATTTATAAAATTGTAATTTTCTTTTTTAAATCTAACAATTATTATTTATTTTATTCAACTTTATTTACCAATAATATCCGATTATCATAATGAAATTTATGATATGATAATTTTTCTATGACTAAATAAAAATATACTTTTATAATTCGAAAAAAGGTTTGAGATCAAATATTTGTGACTGATTTGATAACAATCTAATAATAAAATATATAGACAATTTTATAAATTTTGTTAAAATATATTTTATTATTTTTTTAAAAAAATTAGTTTAAATCTAGTTTATTCTTATAAAGTTAACTTATAAGATAAATTTTAATTTTACTTACATATTTTAGATTTATATTATTTCAAGTTAATATAAGATATCTGATCCATGTCTTGAAATGAAGAGATGTATTTAAAATTCTATATTAACTAAAAATAAGACTAATTTTATAATAAATAAATAGATTTTTTTACAAATATAAAAATAAATTAGATTTAAACTTATTTTTTACTTTATCTAAAACAATTTATATTTTTGTATTTAGGTTATTTCTTATTTTATTTTTGTATGATATTACATCCTTTAAATAATGTATAAATGTGTTTTTGGTGCCGTAAAATTTAAAGGCAAAGAAAAAAAAAATCATCTTTATACATTGACATATATGAAAATTGTGTATTAAACTATATAAAACTTGTGTCATTTAAAAACTTAAAATTTTATTGAATGAATATATTAAGAATAATCTTCAATTTTATAATTATATAACTCAGACTATTCAAAATAGTTGTAGTTTTAATCTCTTGCAAAATTAAATTGACTGATATTTTTAATCCTTAATGAAATACTAATATTGATTATAATTTATTTTCAAATAAATTGTTTTCATAACAAATAAAAAAACCTTAAAATGCAATAACTGTAGGACACATAATAATAATAATAATAATAATAATAATAATAATAATAATAATAATAATAATAATAGTAATAATAATAATAATAATAATAATAATAATAATAATAATAATAATAATAATAATAATAATAATAATAATAATAATAATAATAATAATAATCCAATCTTAATTTTAAGAAGTTAGGGACTTTTTTGCTTTCTGATAAATACAAATGGATAGGTTGGCTAAGCCTACACGACAACACTGCACTGAGAGCCATAAGTAAATGGATGGGTCCACTTAGACCCATATTTATCACTGTCTGTATTTAATAATTTCCTCTAAATATCTTCTTAAATGATTTATTAGGGAAGTTCCAGAAAACTCAATTAATGCCATTCAAAGCTAACGGGTCTAGGTTTCTTGTAAATTTTTCTATATGGGTTTAATTTCTATTAGTAAAAAAATAGCATTTGCCATTTCTTTTACATATATTTTTAAAATGTTTTTGTCGAGAAATTCAAGTGCTGTGAGTTATGGATTGGTGTATGAGGTGATAAATTAAACTCATTTAATTTAAGTCATAAATTATGCGTATGGATTTGCATAAACTTATAATTAAACATTAAAACGGGTACTTATGTTTAAAGTCTAAGCTTGAAATTTTGTAGATCAATGGTTCGCTGAATAATTCTCTACTAACAAAGCACGTGATGTCATCGTATTTGAAAACAGAAACTGCAAAACATATGCACCTAGTATTTGATCAAAGGAAATCCTATTTTCTAGTCCTAGTTTAGGTTTTACTAACTTCCATAAATTCAATTTTGAGTTAGGTTTAAGTTTATAGGTTAAATTTATTAAAATAAGTGTTTACATTTTGAAAAAGAAAAAAAAAAGAAAAGAAAAAGAAGTTAACCTTGGTGTCTTTCCTTTGGAGAAGGGTATTCTTCTTGGTGTTGGCATTATCTAGAATGGAGGTAGGCCACACTAATTCAATTCCCTCTATCCTGAATGAAGTCAAAGTTGTTATGAATGTGTGGTGGATCCCATTTTAACCAAACAATTGACAAAAATTGATTTATTGGTGATTGAAAAATGAAGGGTTAGGTTATGACTAAAGTCCTAAACATATAATATCATTCTGATATGCTAAATAACTGATATTGTATTTCTATTTTCAAAATATACTGACCAAAATATCAAAATTAATATATTTCAAGAGAAGATAACATAAAAAAACCCTAAAATTCAGTATATGTTTAATTTTAATATAAATACCATTTAACAGATTAATGTGTAGCGAAAAAGTTATTAATTTAGGTTAATTTTTTTGAGGAAATGTTATGGATATACTAAATTCATCTTTATTATTTGTAACTTTAATATTAACAAAGCACGTACTTATAGCCTATAATCAGTAATAACATGTAATAAAGATTCTTCATGTATATAAATTGCTTTTTTTTTTTTTAATTTATTCTTAATAACAGTTTAAACTATTAATACAAATTTTACAATAATATTGATATAAAAAATAAAACAAAGTATAATAAAATAAATTTTAGAAATAATGGAAATGTTTATTACGTATATTAAAAGATTAAAAAAGGTAATTTTTCATACTTTAAAAAATGTTGAGAACGTTTTTTTTATTTTATATAATAAAATATTTTTATTAAAATATATCTTCAATACAATGTATAATAAATAATATACGTAATTACATTATTTTTCTAAAATAAATAAAAATACACAAAATAAAAAAATAATAATAGATATAATCTTATTTATAAAAAATATATAATAAAATAAAGACGCGCAATAACAAAACGTCGTGTTTTCGCTATCACTTAATAAGAACAAAAACATATAATATATTACATAAAATTTATAAAATATTTTTCAAAGATAACTACCAAATTTTTTAAAAATGTGTCTTGAGACAAGTGCTAGTAACTCGTATGCTTTTAGATCGTGATGATAATGTGATATACTAATTCCACATAAAAGAGGGAACATACCAACTGATTGGACACCAAATATCTGTCAGAATTCTTAAAGAAACAAGTGCATAAATACCTCATATAAAAATGTAGAATTATGCTAATATTAACAATCTATGAAAGAAAAAATAAACTAACAATCTATTAAAGAAAAATTAAACTGAGTTTATATCATTTAACTCATTTGATGGTAATGATATTATAAGATAAAAAATAGAATAAAAGTATAATAAACATTAGTCACTTTTAATGTTTTAGATATACTATCGTAAAAACTAAACAATAATAATATTTGTTGGATGTGATTATGTGATACTAATAGTTATAAATATTCTAACAGTAATAATAATAATAATGGTAAGATATTAGAAGTGATTATATAATACTAATAGTTACAAAAGATAATAATAATAATAATAATATAGTTTATTTAATACGATAAGTCATTTAATTAATATAGTTAAAAATTGATATTTTAATCATAAGATTGTATATATATATATATATATATATATATATATATATTTAAATTTAGGTGAAACAAGGATTCTCCAATAATGTAAAAATATGTGATAGACTATTTTTATCTCTTCATTAACTATTTATCTTTTTCTCTGAATAAATTCAGAAAATTAATATAATTTTTTTTATTTTGATATACGTGTTATTACTTGTATCGCTATCCAATTCAAATTCAAAATATCCAATCCAGTTAAGAATTTATAGTCTTTTATACTACATCATTTATCTTTTTTATTGAATACAAATTTTAAATTTAATTAAAATAAACCATCACCTAAATAAAATTAATGTAATTAAAATTTAAAATAAATTTTAAACCCAATTAAAATTAAGAATCTTCTTTAAAATTAATTAAAATTTAAGAGTTTTTACTGTTACATGTTTATGTTTTTGATTAATTTGAACATGTTTCAATTTCAGTTGGAATAAAACCAACACTTTTAAAGTGTATATCTTTTATTTCTTTATAACATTTTTCAAATTTATTTTCTTTAAAGATAAAAAAATGATATATATATATATATATTAAAAAAAAATCTGCTATCTATGATTCAACGATTCATGATTTTGTAAGTTCGTCATTAATTTTACTATAATCTCAATTTTAATTATTTTAATTTAACTTTAATTTCACAATCTTACGAACAAAAATATACTTTATTGTTATTAAATAATAGTTCCTTGCATTTTAGGGACAAGGTCAATATCTGGCTGCAAATGGAATCACAAACATGGAAGCTGACCTGTCAAGTTTATCGACATGACAATTAACAATATACAGAGACTTCTGATGTTGACAAAATATAGAGACTTTAATCACTTTTTAAGTTAATCAGAACAAAGTTTGTGAACTACTTAGTGTAATTTTACATTATTAATAATAAAAATTACCATTAACATGTTTCTTACACTAATTAACATAAATATACTAAATTTATTATATCAATTAATGTATTTTTAATAAAATATTATATTAAAATCTAGAGACTTTGATCACTTTTTAAGTTAATCAGACAAAGTATGCGAACTACTTAGTGTAATTTTACATTATTAATAATAAAAATTATCATTAACACGTTTCTTAAAATAATTAACATAAATTTATTATATTAATTAATGTATTTTTAACAAAAACATTGTATTTGCGGCTAAAATTGTGAAGTTCACTAAATACAAGTTTAAAAAATATTTAAACACAATATATGAATATGAATATTAAGTATGATTATAAAGTCTTACATATGTTTATATCATTTTTCAGTTTCTATTTTTTATTAGGTAAAATTTGATATTGTTTTTAATTCTCATAAAATTATAAAATTTGATTTTGATTCAGGATTTTTTATTTTTTTATCTTTTTAAATTTTGAAATTTCTAATATCGGTTCGTAATATCTAAACTTTTACTTGCTGATATTATATTTGAAATACTGAATTGACTTTTGCTTAACACATTGCACTACCAAAAGCACAATTATTTTATGGGGATTAAATCAATATATTTGAGCTAATTGTAAATTAACTAAGAATTTCGTATCACAGTGTTTACAACATTTTGAGACAAAGGTATAAAGAGCTTGATGGAGCAAAGAGAAAGTCAGAGAGTTGTTGGTTTCACCAACCGTAAGAGAGATTTGAATATGGAAACGTGGTTTTTGTGATAAGAGCATTTATGAAACATCATCCACACGATAGTGACATGGCCGGATTCACAGAATCATCGATGCTTTGCAACAAATGAAAAAGGTTACGATCACTTTGTTTACTTCGTCGCTCAAATCACAATTTGCTAGGTTTCGCTCTGCAATTGCAATTTCGTACGTCGTTTTTCGCTTTCGTGTTTTCTTCTCCCGGCGATTCGAATTCACCTGTTTCGTTTTATGTTTTAAGGTTTGAATTCAGTTACGAAGTTGAAAGAAGAGGATCGTTAGTGTTTCGAAATCTCTGAAGATGGGGAAAAAGCGTGTAATGTTGCCTGCTAAGGACGTTGACTTGTCCTCAATTAAGTACGAACGTGAAGTGGTTCAAGGTAGTTTAACTGGTTTATTCTGCAATTACGCTGAATTTTCAGTTTCTACTACAAACATCTGATTCAATTTTTTTTCTCTCTTTTGTTTTTTTATTTATCTTTTGCAGCTCCGCATTTGACTGGATTTGTGTTTAGATTATTTGTAACGATACTTGAACTTCCGCTGATCGGCCCTTTCATAATAAATGTTTTGAAGAAGCAAAATAAAATTGACAAGGTGTGTGTTTTGTAGCTTAAATTATGACTAATGTCTTATTCTTATGTTCCATGGTTAAAGGTGTTTTGTTTCAGTTTGTCATTATTGTTTATGAACAATACTTAAGTTGCGTGTGCTCGACAGTAGCATAGCAAATTGACCATGCGTTGTCTGTTTTTTTGTTCTTCTTATCATGACAGATATTGCAGCACACTGTGATACCTGAGGAACCAATGTTTAAGCCTGAATATCCACCTCAAGGTGGCTCCCTCTCCTCATCTGTGAATGAATTGCTTCTTTTCGATATTGCAGTCTTAGTAGTATAACTGTATGCTTAAATTGTTGGTGGGTTTATATGTTGGATTTACTTAAATTTGAAGTTCTTGGAGATAATTAGAATGGGATAGGAGGAACAAAATTCCCTTAGATAATGGATATTAGTAATTGTGTCAAATTATTTGCGTTACAATTGAGCATGCTTGCTTATAACCTGCCTTGATGTTTGTAATGTTACTTTAGAAACGGAGCCTGGTGTTGTTGTCCTTGAAGAAGATGGGAGACCTGAAGATCGAGTTGTGTCTGCCTTGAAGTGTTTTCCACATTATGCTGTTGATGAAATATGGGAAAATCCACATGCATCCTTTCGGTACTGGAAAATACGTGACTATGCTCATGCTTATCGATCTAGAAAAGTAACCCCATCCATGGTATGTCACATTTTGTTGGTATCAACTGAGTACAGTTATGTCTTCTCTTTATTCAAATTAAATTGTAAAATGAAACAATTTCACTTTGAATTTATAGGTTGCCGAGCGCATCATCTCCATTATAGAGGAGAATGGAAGAAATAAACCTCCTACACCACTATTGATATCCTTTGTGGCTGCAGAAGTCCGGGAGCAGGCGGCAGCATCTACTCAGAGGTTTGAAGCAGGTAATCCTGTATGATTCTGATGCTTACTGTCTAAATCTTTCACACATGATTAAGTTGAGACATGGTGGGAACAGACACACAATTACGTAAGTTATATTCTTGGACTTTGATCATGTAGGAAATCCATTATCGATATTGGATGGAATTTTTATGGCCATCAAAGATGACATAGATTGTTATCCTCATCCATCTAAGGGTAAGTATATCCCGTCTAAGGACATGTATATCTTGGCATCATATTTTGTCCAAGTAATTGAAAAAAGCCTTTGAATTTTCATCTGATGATGACAGGTGGATCAACATGGATGCATGAGGTACGCACTGTAAAGAAGGATGCAGTCTGTGTTTCAAGACTGCGTAGCTGCGGTGTCATATTCGTAGGGAAAGCAAATATGCATGAGTTCGGAATGGGTACGACAGGAAATAATCCTAATTATGGGTAAGTTTATAATATATTGTTAATTTAAATCTTGATGTCACTATCAACATAATGCTATTTTCCTGCCTTACCTAATTTATTTACAGGTTTTAAATTCAGCCCATTCTTCCTTCTGTCCATATCAGGAGACAAAAGTAAATATGTTGACAAATGTCTGTGTTGTCATTCACTTCACTTGTTTTTCATCTTTTTTATTTGAAACTTAAGAACCATTATTGAAAGGTACAAAATGTGATATGGCAACGTAATAGAATCTGTCTCATAACGATGTTGTGTCAATTATGATATAAAGAAGTAGAAGAGTAGCAAGGGACTGAACCCTCGTGTAAAATGAAGAGAGAATGGGTAAGGGGATCTGCCAATGTGACAGTTAGGGGCAGGTAAGGAATCTGTTGAAGGGACTAAAAGGAAGGAAGGGAGTGGGGTTGGGGTGGTAAACAGGAGTTGAGTGGAATTGGATGTGATTTTAAAGGTCTGTCAAATGACCTGCATTGTCTTTTCTTCTTCGTTTTCTGTTATTTCTTTCTCAGTTTTATGCAATTACTGGGCCTGATTTCCTAGTTATGTGAACTGAGAAGAAGTTTCTATCACAAGGACACGTGTCAAAGGCCTCTAGGAATTAAAGAAGAGGTTTCCACAACATTTATTCCCGTGAATCTCTAGCATAACCTTGAAAACTGTTTTGGTTTGCTTGTATTTTCTTGTTTTCATCAGAATCTACCCGTTGATCGCTCAACTGATTTTTCTTGAGTTGCAGAACTGCAAGAAATCCTCATGCACCTGATAGGTATACTGGTGGCTCTTCTTCAGGTCCAGCTGCAATTGTTGCTTCTGGAATATGTTCTGCTGCATTGGGAACTGATGGTGGAGGTTGTACAAATCAAATGTATTAAACTAATAGTTTGGCAAATTTTTTTGTATGCAATATATTTTTTAAAATTTTGGAAAACGGCAGGTTCAATCCGTATTCCTTCTTCCCTTTGTGGTGTGGTGGGATTGAAGAGTACATATGGGAGGACAAGCATGGAGGGGTAATTTCTTGTACTATGTGATGGATCAATCATTACTAGCTCTTTTAAGTGTAGTATTTGCTCCTCAAGAAAGTTTTTTATTTTTTTTTTGGCACTTTTGTACCGCATTGTAGCAAAAATTATGACTTGTGATCCTATTCTTATTAGTTGGGGTCAGGATTTGACCATTTTCTATACTGACTATGAAATGAAATTACTATTTTCTCCCTGGATTCACATCAAAGGCTCTGTTTTTATCTTTTAGCTTATTATTCAATTGTCGTGTTTGGCTAGCTAAATTTGTTATATATGGAGTATTCACCTGTTTTGGTTTTATTTACAGGTCATTATGCGATTCTGGAACTGTAGAAATTATTGGTCCCATTGCTTCATCAGTGGAGGACGTCATGCTAGTGTATGCAATTCATACTTCTCGCTCTCTCTTTTATGCTTCGTTTTTCAGACTAACTCCTTCATTTTACTTGACTGCTCTCAACTTTACACGTGCATGTGGACTTCGAGCTGTTTGGTTTAGTAATTCAGTTGTTGTTATCAAGTATAAAAGCCTTATTACTATGGTTTGATTCTTGAGGATATATAACAGATGCTTTGGTCCTAATGATTCAGGTATGCGGCAATGTTGGGGGCATCACCTGCAAATAGAATCAGTTTAAGACCGGTAAATTTTTTTGTTGTTGGTGGAAAATCGCCTTAATTTGTCACCATATGCTTGCCTTATTATGGCCTCTTTGGGTTGCCTTAACTGCAACCTCGAGTACATTAATTGCCTAAAGATGTGACCAAGGTAATTCTTATAAGGCTTCGACAATTCTCAGCTCAAAAAGTGGTTTAATTGAGTTGAATTAGGTCACAAGCCTAAATTAAAGAATGAACTACATAGCTGGTTTTGTGGATTGAGTTAGTCTCTTCAAGTAAGTTTTCATTAAATGAAGCCAAGTCGTTCTTGAAAAAATCTCTTAACAAAAATTAGTGACAAGAACAACTAGAGTCGAACTTTGGAACATTTACCTCAGTCATTTAAAAGCACTAACTGAAAAGGGGATGTATCAAACCTAGGAGAGTAGATTACCGTGACATTTGGCAATTTCTCTATCCCAGCCATAACCAAGTAAGCCTGTAGCGATAATAACATATTACGCTCCCCTTGTAGTGCTGCTCTTTCTAAATCATATTTTCTTTTAGACCTATAATTCTATGTTATGGATGTGTATATGACATACAAAGTACTAAACCAACTCGTGTCAGCTATTCTATACTTCATTCTCTATACGAAACTTTGCCATTACTGAGTAAGTATGATGCATATAATTTTGTGTTTATTGTAGTCACCACCTTGTTTGCCATCTCTGTCATCCAATGACTATTCAAATGCCTTGGGATCTTTAAGAATAGGAAAGTACACTCCGGTAATTGCCTATCCTTTGAAAATAGATTTTGTGCAGTTTTATGTGACATACTTTTTCTAAATAATATATTTATTCTTGTGAAGTGGTTTAATGACGTGCATTCAACTGAAATATCTGATAAATGTGAGGATGCACTTAATCTACTGTCAAAGGAGCATGGTTGTGAAGTAAGTTCATCATTCTATCATGTAATACACTAGCATGATAGATTTAAACACGGCTAAGTAGTGTATATTTATTTGAAGATGAAAGAAATTGTTATACCAGAGCTTCTTGAGATGCGAACTGCTCATGTCGTTTCCATTGGCTCTGAATGCTTATGTTCGCTGAATCCTGATTGTGAAGACGGGTATGTTTGAGTATATACTGAAACCTAGTACTGGTAATTTCATTTTGTAGTCCAATTGTTAAAAGACACCTTCTCGTCTGTTATTAAAAGTCGTTAATGTTAGGCCCTGGCTATAGAAGTTTATTGTGGCTTCCTCTATTTCTTTGCTTCCGTAGGAAAGGTGTAAAATTGGCATATGATACTCGGACAAGTTTGGCTCTTTTTCGGTCATTTACAGCAGCAGATTATGTTGCAGCCCAATGTATCAGGCGAGAGAAGACTTTATAATAAATATGACAAACTTATGTTCCTTTACTCACTGATGACCTTGGAAAATGATATATTACATTTGTAATAATGATATGTTGACACCCTTTGTTTTGTATACAAGTACTAAAAAAAACTTGTTATAATAATCTAATAATATGGATGTTTAAATCAACAAGTTAATTTTTAAATATTATATTATTATACCATTATAACTAAGATGCCAAGTAATTGTATCTAAAATAAAGGGTGTCAAAATATCATTTTTCAATCTTTTAAATTAATAACCGTTACAACAGTTTGACCAATATAAACCATAATAAAAGTTGTGTATGTAGATTCTAAAACTTATGGTCAATGTTTCAGAAGAAGGAATATGTATTACCACATGGAGATTTTCAAGAAAGTGGATGTCATAGTAACTCCGACCACTGGGTATGTATAACATGGTAGAGTACTCCTTTGTGTAAAGGACCCCTGACTGTATTCAGTTGATCTAAAACGTTTTTTGTTTTTTTTTGTTTTTTTTTTTTTTTTTTTTTTTTTTTTTTTTTTTTTTTTCTATAATTCTTTGAATGGCTTGGAAATTAGTTTTTGACAGTATGGATAACGGTATGTATGTTTGATGGCATTATTGGTGTGAAGACAGCTATATTTTCATGCTAGCAACAAAAATCTACTTATTTTTTTATAGATGAATATTAATTGTTAATATGTTAATTTTGTTAAATGGAAAGACACTTGAACCCACGACTTATTTGTTCTTCTTTTCTATTTTTACCCTATGTTAATATGCTTCTTCCATCCAAGAAAGAAAAAGATTGAAAGACAAACGGTCCCATCAGATGTGATCGTTTCTGGTCTGTTCTATTAGTAGCAGCTCTTGTGGGTTATATTTATGGATACTTTTGGGGAGGATGGGACTGAAAAACAAAGATTGTTGACATAAAAAATTCAACATCTTATTTTGGATGTAAGGTTTTGGTGTTGAAGCTGGAATACTTGATATGGAGGAACTGCACCTGATTTGTCCTTTTTTTTATAACAGCATGACAGCACCCAGAATACCTCCTAGTGCTCTTAAAAGTGGTGAAACAGATATGCCGACTACAGGTTCACCTTTAAGTCTCAGCTTCATGATATTTTTCTTCTGACATGATTTCCATTGAAGCATTGTAATTAAGTTTATATCCGATATCATACACTGTTACAGTCTAATAATACAAAGGGCAATGTACAAATTTGTAAGCATTTTTCGTGTTCTCTAATTAAAATTAATGTTTCTCCGGTTAATAAGGATAACCTTAAATGCCTAAATGGGTTACGAGTTAAGATTTTAATTTTGATTGGAAAACTGTATCAGAAGTATCTAAACTAGCACTTATGTTTTGTTATAATCCTTGTTACTAAGTTTTTAAATCAAACGATGACATGTGGATGATTTTCTAACATTACATAGCCTTCATTAGCAATAATCCAGAATTAAAAGGGAAAATTTGTTCGTTATTATTTAATTTGAGAGCTTATTGATAGAATATGAGGAATTTATCCCGAAGTAAACCTGTCCGTTGATATAACATGAGTTAAAGATCTTTGGACTTGTAGGTCAACAAAATAAAAGTGTCCAGCTACCGTAAAACTTTGAACCCATAAATTATTTTATCATGAACGGAAGATTTTCAAGTTCAGTGTTGGTGGCAGTTATTTACACTGAACATTGTGGTTCTCCATTTGAGCATGCCTTAGTACAAAAAATCTTTAAAATTTTCGGATTGGGTTTGTATTGAGACAATGGACTCTTGATTCATTTTTCCTTATTAGAACAAAATCATTCTTGACCAATCGAAGTAAAATGTCAGGCGATGATTACGACTACATGTTAACTCTTGTTTTTTTTTTTTTCAGCTAACCTTATGCAGTTCGTTGTTCCCGCAAATCTTCTGGGGCTGCCTGCCATTTCTGTCCCGGTGAGTGAGAGTGAAATCAATCAGTGATGAATAATGTTTGTTATTTCGTTATGAAATTAAATGCCATTATTATAGCTAATTTTGAACAATATTTAGTCAGTTTGGATAAATTTGTACAAGAGAAGAATATAAAATGAATCACGAACTAAAATGAATTCTGCTCCATACATTTGTTAAAATCAACTTAATTGAATCAATGCTAAACTTTTGTCTTCTCCATAATAATTTACAAGGAGTGTTTTGTAACTTAGAAATTAATATTTGTTTCAATTGAGAAGTTTCGATAAACTAGAAGTTAGTTCAAACTGGATACTTATTCAATACAGTTTATTCATTGGAGTAAAATGTTTTGTCTGCAGATTGGTTACGATAAAGAGGGACTTCCAATAGGTTTGCAAATAATGGGTCGACCATGGGCGGAAGCTACTATTCTGCGGGTAGCCTCTGCAGTTGAGGTTCGTATATTTTAATAAGGTCTCCCCACTGTTTATATGTGACATATAACTTATTGTCATTCTACATATATTGTTATTATGATTTTTTTTTTAAAGTTCTTCCTAACTCATTCAGAAACTCTGCGGCGAGTCAAAGAAAAAGCCCGCGTCATACTATGATGTTCTGAAGGCCAACTGAAGCTAAGACATTCTTTCTGCATACGGTTTATAAGTAGCTGGATTTATTATTTGGGAATCGGCATCCATATCGCAAATGCTTTGTGGTTTCATATTCCGGGCATCCCATCGCTCCGAACGATTTATGATTTGACAAGTTTATAGGAAATAATTTATGCAGAGAAGAGTAGTAATAATTTAAAAACAAATCAAACATCATTTAAAAAATCATGAGTGAAAGTAATATGCGCATTGTATTTCATATTTACCACACAGTTATTCATTAGTTAGAGATGACAAAATAATTGGAGTCCATCAGCCCGAACTACCACTAATATAATAAGATAGATCGATATTTTTAACCTAATCAGTCCACCAACTCACCGAGCCAGAAGTCTAGTTCCCCGACCTGTTTTTCTATTTATTTAAAATTAATTATTTTTTTATTATATTATTTGAAATATACAAATAAACCATAAAATTGCAATTTAAATCATTAATATTTATAATTTAAGTTTTAATTTATCTAATTAGAAACATTAATTGACTAATTAATGTGTGTGTGTGTGTGTGAGAATTATGAAATTATGAAAAGAATTTGACACCCTAAGTCAGTCAGGTCAAAACTTTCAACTTGTCTACTTTTGATGAGCCAATAGTGAGTAATAGTGAGTAGGGTCAAAAGGGGTCATTTTCTCGGTTAACTAATCGAGTTATTATTCGTTAACCTACCATCTTATCTAAGAAAAACCTGCCATCAGTCTCTATAATCACTAATGAACATGATACATACCATGTCACAGTAAATTGTCATAACTCACATTCATTTATAATGAGTTGGTTGGATAAGTATTCCAGAAGCAACTTTAAGCATAATTAGGGAAATATGAAATACATATGCTGCAGTTTCCGAGTCAGATGAAATTTCTGCAGAACCTTTTAAGCATCCTGAAGGTATCTTGCCTGAATTTGTGTGGTTACTGCATCCTATCCTGTCACACTACAAGATAAGAGATAGATAAAAAAATATCCTGAGTGGTGAAAAGGGGCTCTTAAAATTGTTCAGAATGTATTCATACCGATCAACAATGACCACGGAGCGAAGCTCACAGTTGGCAAAGCTGCAAAGAATTGTTGAAACCAGACAATTATTTCCTACTGTACAAAAACGACGAGTACCGCTGAACATATATAGAAGCGCCAGTTACATGACCGCCACCCCATGTTTATAAATTTAAGCACCACATGAAACAACATACAAGACTGAAAACAACGGGAATAGTACTTTTTGAACTAATGCAAGCAAACCCAGTGGGAACTAAATTGTTCTGTAATATGACTAAACAATATGTTTTCATTTAAAAAGAATCACAATAATCAACTCAGTTGGCTCAAGAGGATGTGAATAACAAATAACTACATGCTAGGCATCGATGAACTTACAGCTTTGTTAATTCTTTCTTCTCCATGTCATGGCTGTAATTTCCAAAAGCACACAGAGTATGAAACAAAAATGCTCTATGCGTCACAATTGCTATCTCCTTCTCTTTTCTTGTCCACAACCTGTGATGGAGTAACAAGTTGGAGTCACAGATATGGACCGAACATATTGGATGGAAATTTCCAGTTACATAAAAATCATCAAAGTTATAAGGAAAAAAGAGAGAATATATTGTTTTTTTCTAAAGGAAAAATTACATAAAGATAACTATCGATAATTAAAAGATATACAACTTCGTATTTGATGGCATGTGTGAAAAAAGGTATTTGATAGCAAATTCTAGTTACAAACACGAGCAATGCAAAGCTACAGGAAGAAATAAGAATATTTATTGTGCTTTTCTAAACAAAAATTGCATAAATCTTTAAATACCAATAATCACTAGATATATGAATTAATATAGCTAAAATACATCTGTTCCAATAACATAAAAAAACAGTCAGCAACAAGTTATCTGTATATTTTTCACAAAGATGTGATCGATACTAACGATTCCCGTGACAGCCCCTTAGAGAAGATTCACACAATACTCAACAGTTTCCAGTAACTAGTAAAAATACTAGACGTGATGGCAACATTAATTTCAGGAAAGGCAATTTGATCTTATCCTTCTATCACAGAGAAATATACTATTCTAGCGTATTAACTACTACAAAGTACGAATATACTAAGTATTAACTTTGTAAAACATATAAGTTCAATTCTACTAGTCTAGTGTAATTCCCAAATTCAGCATAGCTGAGTAGTATTTTTTTTATTAAGGTGACGGGGAGGAGGTTAGGGTCCTTGCTAAAATACCAGTGTAGGGTAATACAGTATCAGAAGGTCATGCAGCAAATTGAACATGAATATTTTACCAACTGAGGAAGAGAAGGTCAGCTTACTTTTCAAAAAATGCATGGAGTAATCACATGATTCACATCTATTATGCATGACTCTTTACGCAAGTTGTTCTCACACAAGATCTCAAAAGACCGAAGTCTAAAAAGGTGGTCCTCAGATACCTCTAAGACTTGGAGTGTTCCTCCAATGTCACGGCTCCTACTACTAAGTGTTCACACAAATAGGGTGTTCTCTTCCGCATCTCGGTCGTGGTTATTGTGCACAATAAGGGAGATAGATTATTTTTTTTTAAAAAAAAAAATCAGATTCATCTGGCTGTAATCTTTGTCATTTGGGAATGTTAAAAGAGAATAGCATTATGTTCCGTCGGTTGGATCTAGTGTTGTAGTAGTCATGTCTAATCTAGCAACTGGTGGGATTGAAGGAGTTGGTCAGGCTAAGTAAAGCCCTGAGGGGACAGAAAGTATAAAACATAAAAATTCCCAGTAACTGAATCGTACCAGTTCATGAACTTCAGCCCTCTAGCTGCAACTTCTTCTTTTGTCTCTCTAACATCGGTCTTCCACCAAGTATCCTCATTACTGTCGATCTGAAAAGAAAACAAAAAGTGACTGGTCAAAACCCTAAGAGATCAGGTTATAATTTGCCAGAATTTTGTACAGCAATAGAAAAATGATAGCAGTCTTCTATGAAATCATAAACCACAAGGGTGCATAGCGTGAAAAAATCTAGGTACTTGCCAGTGAAAAATCAACTGCAGGAAATAAAGAATGATACTCGCTGATGCTTCTTCTTTTGTCGCAGGGATGAACCCCCTGCATGAGAAAACACACGGAGAAATCTGTAAAGGTTCATATGATGACCTCAATAACAAGCTTAAGGAAGCTTATATAAAAACTAATATTCCTCTTGCTCCATCCTTCAATCTCAGTGCCTAACATGAAATGCTGGAATAAGTCTATTGACTGAGAAGTAATAATATTTTGAATTCTTCCCGCCCCCTTTTAGTTACAAGATATCCATTTTTTGTGACTTGCCCAAGCCGGGAAGGAGAATGAAATTTCGCTGTAGTACATGTATCAATACGATATGTAACTGTCTCCTAGAAGAACGCCTTTGTGTCAATGGATAGAAAAGGTTAGATTATAAATTGACATACCAAACGTTCCCGACAAAGTTCAACAGCAACAATAGGAGGGCAATCCAGACTCGAAATTGCAGCACGACTGCTGTTTCCTGCATTTTCCGCCATAAGAGGTAGCACATCTGTTCTATCTGTGTAACCCTCACCTCCAAACACTCCAACAGCAGTTTGTAGTGTCCTGAAACCTTACATATTATGGCATTTCAGACAATTCGTAAGAAAAACATTCCAGTATCACGTACATGAACCTAGAATATGCAAAATATAATAAGCCCAACACAGCTTTATTTAACAAATGCAACCTCATTCAGGAAGACACTCCATAACAGGAACAAGTTAGCATAATAATTCCAGGCTTAATTAAGCTTTAATTACCTCATAAATTTGGATATTTTCAATTGAGTCCCTATTAAAGTTTTTGTTCTATTGAATGTTCAAAATATCTTTTTATTTTTACTTTACCCAGTAATCTCCTCTAACACCAATGTTCAAAATGTGCAAATATAAAGATTGCCCATCTGATGTTGCTTCATAGTATTCAGACACAGCCATAGTCCATCACATTCATCAATCAATAAAAGCTGATCATGTTTCACAATGCATATACAACAAATATAAACACAGAGCACGTTTACATTGCACAATAGTGCATTGTTTCCATATCAAAAAAAGTTCCCAGAAAACACAGAGGAGGTCTAAGCCAATCAAAAATTAAAAGAAAGAAAAAGCACGCCAACCCACATGACATTGGAGAGATGTGAAAATGAAAAATGAATGATTTCCTCATCTTCAGCAGTTTTATTTGGTACAAGAGTTTAGAAATTAAGTACTCTTTCAAGAACAGCGAGACATACAGTTTCTCAATCCATACAAAAGCATTTGAGTCGCACACTAAAGAAGCAAACGCATGTTGATACCTCAATAAAGGAGATACTATGACTAGATCAATCCTCTTCATAATCCCAGAATCACAAACGTGCTTTCGCAAATTGTCAACCTGCCAGAAGCTAAAAATATTACACATTCATAACACTAAATAATCTTTTCCATCTCTAAACCACATCATGACATGTAAGCTTCTCCCTTCTGAGCATGTTTCACAATAAGTTGTGGTGCTTTACCTCTTGCCAGCCTAACGGCGTAATATGCGCATCAAAATATTCAGACTTCATGTATGCGTCGTAGTTCTTATCTCCCTCCACATTGTGGATCCCCTGCCCGTGCCTGACCTGCACATATGCGTTTTATAAGTTGGTAATATGTTGACTAGCATAGTTCAATCTTAAAATGTACTTGATAATAAAATATATAACATGTCAGCTTCAAGTTCACACAGGATACAGTGTGTTGACTGAAAAAGTGAGTTCAATAATACGAACCAGGTGAATGGTTTTGCAACGGTGCAATGGAAACACATATGGACCACCGCCACCACCACAATCCATAGTCTCTGACAAGCCTAGCAAAGATTCAAGCAACAGAACAGAAAGAGAAATAAAAGAAATATATATAGCATCAGAATCCAAGCGAGAGTCTAAACGACAACATCAAAACAAAAACAAAAACCGTAATCATAAGTGCTCCGAACTAGTAATTCACTAAACAACGAGTTATGCACATGAAATCACGTCGAGAGCAAGAACGATTGCAGGAAACCTAAATCAACATGCAATTCAACAATCATCAATAGATTGTTACAGTTGAATCAAATCGATAGGTTGCACTATTCAATTATTTGTTTCTAATTCTTTGAATCCTGCTTCGGTAGATCTTTCAACAAATATAACCTAAATGTGCTTCTCTTACACACGCTCAAACTACGGAAACCGGAATTTGCGTGGCCATCGGAAGAGAAGGAAAAGGAAAAGCGATTTGAGTGAGGAGGAGGTAACGTACCGGAGAAGCAGCAGAGAGCGACGGAATGAGGAGAAAGCAATGGAAATGAACGGCGACGAGAGCGTAAAGAAGAAGCAAAGGATGGCTTTAAGGTTGAGATGCTGCAATTTACACCAACTGTGCTCACGCTCATCATGCTCATGCTCTTTCTTTCCGCTGACTAGAAAGGCCTTCTAAATTTTAGTTTAATTTTTTTCTTTTTTCTTGGTGTTTCTTACTGGCGTTATAAACATGTTTTACTTAATAGTTCCATAACTATTTAATTAAACCTAAGAACAATCCTAAAATAAAAATAGTTTTCATAATTTATTAAAAGTAAAAATAAATTGTATACAATTATTTATTATATAAAAAATAATAACATATTACTTGAATTGCATGTTTTAAAATAATTCAATTATTTTTTTAAACTATTTTATTATCTTAATTGATATTTTTAGCTTTTTCATTATATAGATACTGGAGTAACTAAAATTAATAATGCAGACTAAAAACAGATATTAAGAAAATGTTAGACATCCAAAATTTTCAGAACTGAAATCAAATTTACGACCTAAAACATTTTAAATTAAATAAACTTTGAAAAATATAATGTACAAAGATTGAGAATATATTTTATTTTTTTCAAAACAAAACTAAACGGCGATGTTAGAAAATCAGTGTAATGTAAATTAGAAAAACGTAAAAATTTATAAGTTTACTTTGGTATAAAGTTAAAAAAATAAAATAAACGATAGTTAAAAATAATAATAAATTTTAGATGATATTTCAAAGTTATATTCGTTGATTACAAATTTGAGAAATAATTTATTTTTTAAAATAAAAAGTACAAAAAAATCTAAAAATGATAAATAATATTAAAGGATTTATTATTATTATAATTATAGTTAGTTTTACACTATACATAATTAAACATTGAGATGTTCGATATAAGTCTTTTATAAGTTTTTTTTTTTTTATCTTACTTTAAATAGGTTTCACTCTACCATATTATATTTAAAACTTTACAAGTTTTACTTTTATGCAAAACTTTTATAAAACTCATATTTTATAACTTTTTAGCTATGATAATTTTATACAACTTAAAATATTAATTTAATTATTATATTAAGATTGAAAAGTTTTCTTTATTCTAAAGATGACAGTCTTATTCAACACTTACAATTTTTCATGTTACACCAGTGTATTTCGTTAAAACTCCCTTTTAAAAAAAGAAATTTTATGACTTATGAGATAATTATTTAAAAGTATTATATAATTAAGTGATAGTACAAGTTATTTTACAACGTGTAATTATTTTTTAGTATAGCAATGCTTAAATCTTTCTCCATCTTCATGAATTCGTTATGTAATTTCACATATTAATGAAAAAATCTAAAATGTCTATCTTTTAAATGTCAACAGGGTTCGACAACTAGAATGATGTAGTTTAAAATTGCGTTTTAAATGGTTAGATTATATAACGTAAATTGGATTACATATTTTGAATTTTTAAATTATACAATCTACAATACACATCTGTATAATATAAAAATATATTTTAAATTACACTTTAAAATATATTTTTATTGTATAAACTAAAAATATACTTCAAATTATATAATTTAAAAATCAAAATATACTTATGAATTATATAATTAAAAAATAATTTAAATAGCATGATTTAAAATACATTTTAAAGTTTAAAAGTATTTTTCAAATGAAATATGTGCCAGAATTATACAGTACACACTCCAATATTTAAATTTTAAATTTTAGATTTTTCAATGTACAATAAAATTTTCAGTTATGCCATCCAGAATAATTATTTAAAATTTTTCACACCAATAATACTATGCCATCCAGAATATTTTTAATCTATAGAAAATTTTGAGTTTTCTAAATAGCATGTAGCAATCCACAAAAAGGAAACTTACCTTGCTCCGCTCCAATTTCTCCACTCCTGAACAAGAACATATCAATCCAATCCATCCATCCAAATGGCTCTGAAAATTCAGCTCACATCCCCTTTCTTCTACTCCGTCTCGCCCACCACTCTCTCCACACGAAAAAAATATGCCACACGAATCTCGTGCACCGCCGCGGGTGACGGCGGCATCAGCGACGCGGCACTGGCGTCGGAGCTTGCGGTTAGGGTTGCGAGGATGAACGCGCATTCGGTGAAGGCGGAGGAGGCCATGAGCAAGAGCAGAAAGCTCCTCTTCGGAGAGCTGTGCGAGTATATGGGCCTGAACGAAGAGCAGGCCCAACATAAATGGAGCAGCATGGATGAAGACGAGAAATTGGTTTTGGTGAAAGCTTTTCTGAAAGAGTGGGGTTCGCATTTTCATCCCTTGTCAGCGAGGTCCACCAAAGCGATGTTGGAGGAATATCTGCGTCAGGGGAAGGCACCTCCCAAGCCTCCTACTTCTTCCTCATTCTTTTCGGGACTCAACAGGATTATTGGTTTTCCGTAGATAGTTACTTCATTTAGGTCCACTTTATACTTCAATTTGCTTCCTTGTAATTTTTATTTTCTTTTACATTATAAAAAAATGGGCATGGGGTTGCATCCGGTTATAGAAGAAATGTACGCCATTTTTATGCAACATAATTTGAAGGGTTACAATGGTAGATGATTTGAATTCGTTGATGGCTACTCTCAAGGTTACAGCTTTGCTAGGTTTAGCGCTCCTCGTGGTGAAATCATGTATCTTGTAACCATCTATCGTCTAGGCCGGATAAGAAGTTTTGTAAGTATGAAAAAGGAATCTGGTGTGATACGTGTATTCCGTAATCGTTTTAGTGCAGGGAAAGGAAAAACCAATGGAAGATCAAAAATGATTTGCCCACACCTCAAATCTGTTTTAGTCATTTGTTATCCGATAAGAGAAAGAGATAACAGAGAAAAGTGTATATGCTATAAATGATGTCACACGAAGAGCGAGATAAAAACTTAATGGCCATAAGATATCCGGAATGAAGGAGTGTTCATCTATGATTTTTCTTGAAGGACTAATAAAACACTAAGTGCAAAGATACCAAGTTTAAATATATTCTTTTAAATCGAGAAATCTTAAATAAAATACTTCCTCGTAATACGCTAAAAGGAAACATGTAAACCCGCAAAATGGTTAGACGTATCGATCTAAATTCATTTACAGCAGAATAGTTATTAATCAGCAGAGATACAGGATTACGACCACTGCTGCTGTATCTAACCGCTCACGTCACAAAATCCATTGTCATTAACAAGCGCTTTGAATGATTCCATGCTGAGTATAGTCGAAGAAGTGGCTGCTGTAAAATCCAATTACACGAAGACAAAAATAAGCAAAATATGTGGCGCAATCATGTAAGCTATCGCATCATACAAGTCTATAGTTTTAGCAGTAAGATCATGAGCGAGAATGGTAGAATAGACAGAGCTCCCGGCTGTATAGACAGGTTCTTTCAATTTTTATTCACTCGTTGGTCTTATCAAAACTAAAAGATATTTTGGAATATTTATATACAACCAGAAAGCTGTAATGATGTATTGCACAAATGAAATGCATGGAACACAAACATCATCAGAAATACAGTTGTCTGCAGTGTGAAACTGTCGCTTCGGCTGGACAATATGGACACTTGAATGTTCGGGTGCTGTTTTTTGATAACTTCATAATTGATTGCTTGCAGAGGACATGTAAGCATGGCAACAGCATTGGAGGATTCTCTTCACTTCCTTGATCCCTACTCACAGGGCAAACAAAAATCGAGTGAAACTGAAATTCCTTGCCCAATTCTACAGGCACTGGCAACTGTTTCATTTCCTGCCACTCCTGCTTCTTTGCTGCCATTACATTTGCCAGCTTTAACAGGGTAGGCAACCCCTCAACTCCTGCAGCAACTGCTACACTCAGTGGGTTCTCATAGGACTGCCCCAAGAGAGTGCAGAACTGACGTGCGAGCTCTTCAGTTGTCATCTCCCAATGAATTGGGGACATCAACTCAGAATAAGGGGAGCTCTCAAGCCTTCCTGCATACAAGAGGCAACCCATGAGCTTTGGGAACTCGTCCTTGTTGACGGAAGCAAAAGGAGCAAGATAAGTTCGTGCGTATTTTAAGGCATCAGCTCGGGTCCCATTTTGCAGGACCTCTACAAACTGCAGTCTGTGAATCTTAAGCTCAAGATTAGAACCAATCTGAACAAGTTTCTCTCGATTAGCAGAGACCCATGTCAGAGCAGGCTGAAGGTTTTTCTCTCTCATAGCTCCAACAATCTGATGCATTTCCAAAAATTGAGATCTAAGTGCAGTTGCATCAGGCTCTCCAGCCTCATTTACGATGCTATCTCCAAGATCAAATAAACCTTGACGGTAAAAGTGGTTTGCAATGATCTGATTGATAATATGAGTATCAAAGTCCACATTTCTGTATGCCTTAGATATGTCAGGGTTTAACAATTTTTCAAGGAGCTTTTGATACTTGCTAACACTTGCGTTCAATTCCTTATTTGAACCTTCCAGCTGTTGAAGTGGTCCAATAGCATTAATCTTGAACTTAAGTTCTGTGAGAACGGATTTCTGGTCAACAGGAGATGAGAGGTCATGGGGTGACTGAATTGTTGCCAACGCCTGCTCAATTTCACGCCCCACCTGGTCAACAACTTCCTGAGACTTGGAAGAGGATAATTTTTGCTTCTTGGCTACACGATCAAATGCATCTTTGATGCTACTCAGCTCCATCTTTATACTCAAACTCCTACAAAAAATGTTATAAAGAAGGATTAATCTTGTTCATAAAGACATAACATATAGTTTTACTAGTGCAAAAGCTTAGAATCTAGCATTACACAAGAGGCACTACACCATCATGGAACCATACACTAGCAACCGTTATAGTCCCCCATTAACAATTGTTGGTGTAAAAGCAACAGCAGTGTTGCTTCTGTTTTGGTGCATTGGAAAGCGAAATTTTCCTTCAACACCATAAACCACAGTAGGATAGGAAATGAGTTAAAAGTTAAATTCCAGTATTTGTGGAGTATTGATAGAAGTCTCACAACAAATAGAATAAACTACTTCATGTGGTAGTTAAGTCTTGAGGTTTTCTCATCTTTGGACTGGTCTTTTGGGTTAAGTTCTCCTTCCGTGCTTAAGCTCTAACAGTTGGTACTTTCACTAGGTGATTGAAGCTGTCAAAGAGAAACTGGCTAACATTGGGTCATTGTTGATAAGGTGAAAGCTATCAAGGATATTGGCCCTTAAAGAGGATGACAATAATACAAGTCCCAGATTGAGTAGAATAAACTACATGTAGTACTTAACCTTGAGGATCTCCCACCTAATAGGCTAGTCTTTTTGGTTGAACTCTCCTTGTGCTTAAGTCCTCACAGATGTCCCAACTGACTACGGAATAAGAATTAACTAATTAAAAGATCCTTATGATAGAACCAATTGGTAAGGGAGAAAAATGAAGAACACTCAAGGCAAGGCACAAAAGAAATTTCATCATCACTGCTCAGTTACGCATATTGACAACTGGATATACTTCATTAGGTTAATTAGAGAGTACTTTAGCACCTCTCCACACTTCCTATTAACACACGAACAACTCCCCTCTTCCTATTAATATATATCATCACCCACTTGGCTGACTGACTGAAGACCTAACTAATTATCTAAGGGTTACGTAACACATTCTCAATAATGGATTTGGACCCTCTTGTTTACAATAAATGTGAGAAGTTCTGTTAAATAGATTTAACCATTTATTGTGTTTTTTACTCAATATACACAGTTGAAATATAACCAACCCATTATCCCACTAGATTAAGGGTTTACGTTTTCCATTATTTTTGTTGTTGTTTTAATTGGTGTTTACTTTATTAAAAACAGGATTCTCCTGTTTATTGTGAACAAAAGAGAATCTCAATACCTAAAAACATCGTAAGTTTGTGGAGGTATATCATTGTCAAAGGGTTTTTGGAGCAGTTTTATACCACCGGAGTTTTCTCCCTGGTTCCTAATAGGGACCAGAACTTGACTTTTATAAATGTGTACAGACTAAACTTATAGATTTCTCCAGTGAGAACTAAAACTTAAAATACGGACAATTAAATAGCCAGATTAATAGTTTAACCAAAGGAAAAATCTACCATCTTCAAATTTAGACAGATTGATTCGTATCTCTAAATGTATAATATTGATGCTCTCAACTTGTATATAGATATTGTACTGTTTTCATGGAATAAACACATCATTCTTTAGTCTCAGCTTAAAATAAATCATTTTTCCATCTTTTTCCTAACATGTCCATATGTATCCCTTTTATCATTACCATAGCAATGATATCTGTGAACCAACCTTTATAAATATGTACAACTTACTTAAGAGTTGAACAAAAAAACACTTATAGAAGAAAAAAGGTGTTACAATTGTCACTAGTGGACAACACCAGCCAGCAACTAGTAAAGGGATTACAAAATAACAAGCTCAAGTCGTTTCCAATTCCTAAATAACACCCTAAAGTTGTCAATTCCTCACACCAACGTTGTGTAACTGCTCTCCCTCTTTCTATTGCCACCACCACTGCAGGTACCTTAATACTTGGCCACTAACTACCATTATAACCACTACTATAATCCTTACAACCACCACCCTGCCACCTCTGACCCCATTATCATAGTTATTAACAAACTTTAAATCTTATAATTACACAATTGAATTGAAATTGCATTTATAATCCTAATTCCGTGCCAAACTCTATGCATGGCCATGCAAGAAATCTATAATTCTAAACCAATTCCAATTGTTAGAATTGGAGTTAAAATTACAATTCTAAATCAAAATTCCAAATCCATCAACCTAACAAACTAATAATAACAGTAATTAACACCGATTCGTTTATTTCAACATCTAAAGAAAACAAAGCAACTAAGCTATTTGCCTACAATGACTTCACAAACTACTAGACAATCTAAATACAAACAAACATATCAATCTTTCTGATTCAACATCATATGTACATAACAGTGTTCATGATAACTGACTGAAACTGAAACTTGCAAAGCCGGCATTGCACAACAAAATTTTCAAATCTACAATTTATTGCACAAGCTAAACAATACATATACAGAGTATGCTAATCTTTGTTACAAGACAGAATAAAAGAGAAGGCAGATTTAAATCTTTATAAAACACATTACTCAAATCTACAATTTATTAGACCAGCTTAATGCAAAAATCAAATCAAATCAAAACGGTAAACGAAGATTACAGTGTTTGAAGTGACTGAAACATTACAAAAATCAACACAGTAACAAAAGACCTAAGAGAATGAGACACTCCATTGTCAAAAGGAAAGCACAACACAACTCTTCAACAGCTATTAAAATCCACAGAACAAAATCGAAAGGTGTAAGCAGTAAACAGTACAGCATAAAAAACTTTTTTGGTCGGCACGGCATAACGAACCTTATTTTCGATCACAAACCCTGGTTGTGAACAATTTTTTTTTTTTTAAATTATAAGGAAAAAACCGATTCTATTCGAAATTTTACTTATTATGAACTTTGAAATCAAAATTAATAACATCTCAGGGAAGGCGGAAGCAAGGAAAACAAATCAATAGTCGCATAAACTAACGAACGAAAATGAATTTGTCGGTTATTTGTAATCGTCTTTCTCGGAGTAACTACGAATCGTCGAAATAAAGTAACGGAAAAAGCAAATAGAGAATTTGAATGAGAGTGCGCGTTCTCGCAAACAAAAGAAGAAGGTTCAGAGGGATTTGTGTTACCTGAAAAACAGTGTGAGGGAGAAAGCGAAAGCGTGTGCGATGTGAGGGAGACGAGACGAAGAAAGGAACCAGGCGTGCGACTAAAACGGGGTGGCCAGCAGACACACGTGCCAAAACAAAAAATCCTCTTCTGGACCGAATTTGCCCCTACTCTTCCGTGAATTTACTTTTAAGCCCTTTGGAGTTTTGCTGGATCAATCCGAGTACATAATAATTGATCTATTTGTTCAGAGTTCAGGGTCTGTGAAAGAGGATTTTGTATTTGAGACGTAACAATGGGCTAAAGTGTAAGTCACGTGATGCCACGTGGCTGATTTGTGCAGATTAATAACAAAACCTATTACAGCTGGCCCTCGGATAATAAATGGTCTTTTTCCTTTCATAAATCATATATTGGTTTATAGTTAAAACTTTAAAGACGTTAAATTCATATCTATGGTTCTTTTTTATAGATCTTTTAAGGAATCTTTCTGCTATTTTGTTGAGAGTATTAAAGGAAAGAGTTTATATATTCAATGGTTTTAAATATACATGTATTCAATATTTACCAAATAAAAAAATAGAATAATCAATATTATAAACATGAAATATTTAAAAATAACCATGTGTGGTATTATTTGTTTTTTCTTATAACTCAAAATATTATCCATGTATGTAGTTAGAATAATTCTATTAAATTATTGTATTTTTAAGGTTACTTTTTAGCAATAATTATTTCCATGTTATCAGTTTTAATATATAATAAAAAATTTAAATGTTTATAGTAAAAAAAGTAAAATATATAAAAATATAAACTTAATTATTACTATTATTATTATTATTATTATTTATCTATTTTATTCAATTTCATCTCACTATGAATAAAATGTTTAATAAAGTATCTCAATTCCTAACAAAAATATAGTCACTCACTTTTCATTCCATTATTAATAAAAGTGTTCATGAATAAACATTAGTTCAAGTATAATACAATTAACCAAGTTATACTAAAAAATTATAAAACGAACCAATCAAATTCAACTATTGAATTCCAAAATTAAAAAGCTATACATTTTTGCATTCTTAAAATTGAGGAATTTGATTTAATGCTTATCAATAGAAAAATCAAATGACACAAGATAGATACTTAAAGAAAATAACTAATTAGATTGAAACATGTTTGTAACACTCTCATGCATGAAAATAAAGTATTGTTCTTGAAATACTTACATTCTACTTTATAAAGTATTGTTCTTGAAATACTTAGATTCTACTTTACGAGAGGAAAGATACAATAAAAAAAAATTAAGAAGAGTATCTAGGCTTCTTAATTTTTTTTATAAGATAAGCGTGTTTCATGATTCTAGGATGCAGGAAAAAGGCGAATAAATAACGATAATGTAAAAGGTGAAGGTGACATGTGAACACAATAGCATAGCCATGAGCTTCACCGTTCTGAGAACCACTCCCACTCCAATCTGTTCCAAACCCATTTTCTCAAGGCTTCTCCTTTCTTCACCACCTTCATCTTTCTCGCTTGCAAACCCCATTGCTCCACCCACTCTTTCCATCTCGGCATCACCCTCTCTCCGACCCAAACGTGGTTTTCGAGGTGGGGTTGTCGCCATGGCCGCACCTGGTTCACTCCACAAATCCGAGGAAGAGTGGCAAGCAATTCTCTCCCCTGAGCAGTTTCGCATTCTCAGGCAAAAAGGCACCGAGTAAGAATCATTATTTCTTCTCTCTTTTAATCAATTAAGCTTCTCAAAAGTTGAAATCGCGTCAAACAATTAATGGGCATGTCAAGTTTCTCCCATTTTCGACTTTCTTTACCCGAATTTTCCCCTACCAATATTCAAGAATGGAGTCAAGTCATGAAAATACAGTTTTTTTTTTTTTTTTTTTTTTTTTTAAGTAGAAGCTGATTGGATAAACTTTTCTCTAAACACGGGTGGGATAAGAAAAAGGAAGGTAAAATAAATTGAGTTTTCGGCATTAGATCAAATCAACTTTACTTAATTTGTGTGAAAATATTTTCTCTAACTCCACCAAATATTGAAGTGTGTAAGTTGATTTCAGATTTATAGTAAAGTTAAATGCATTTTACTTTCTTATTTTTTTTTCTCTTATAAGTGCTCCTAGAAAGGTTTATCCAAATAAGTCTAAATTGGAGGGTTTGATTTCACAAATTCGCTTACTGCTGGATCATGTAAGGTATGTGCTGAGTTATTGTGCGCTATATAGGTTAATCCCTTGTAAGTGTGATCAGTCTGAGATGTTTGTTATTACGGAAGATTGTGGACACATATGGCTTGTGTTGTGGTTGCGGACAGTTTTTTAAAACTATGATTGTAGTCTTGCTTTAGTTTTTATGATCACAGTGGTTAGAGGGATTTGTAATGGTTTGTCCTAGCTAATTGGAGTATATCTTGAAAGAGAATGTTGAGCGGAGAGAGATTGATATTGCATTAACTGATTTCATGATACAATATTTGGTCTTTTTGTACTGATAAACCTGACAAAACTCTAGTTGACTAACTTGTTCTTACAAGGCTAGGATGAGTACAAGTAAACCACAATTCCTCAAGGTTTTCCATCAGTTCTCGTCTGACTCCACATTTCAACACTCAAGTCAGTATTAAGATATTTATGAGTTATAAATGCTATGGAATCTCACCTTACCTGTCCATGACAATCCCGTTTATACAATTTCATGATAGGCTTTACCGACATGCCTTGTTCATCAATTTATTAGTGAGATAATCCTTAATTAATGTCTTTGATTACTGCAATTCCTCAAGGTCTTCCATCACTTCTCCGTCTCAGTCAAGTGTGGAGGGGGAGGGTAAGGCACTCTATTGTTCAAGTTCAAGTCAGTATGAGAGTATTTATAAATTATAAATGCTATTGAACCTCACTTGTCGCATGACAACTTATTATACTATTTTGTGATGGGTTTTTACTATAATGGGTCTTGTTCAGGCACAATCTTCCTGCTGGTCCACATTTTGCAGTTTATTAGTGAGATAATCCCTGATTAATTTCTTTGATTAAGTGTAACTTGAAGGTTTGCTGCTTAGGTAATTTATTTGGTTAATCAGTTTACAACATGATTGAGGTGACACAAACGAAAACCAAACCCGCAATAACTCGGTCATTGCATCAGTTTACCACATGGTCGCGGTGACACAAACGAAAACCAAACCAGCAATAACTCGGCCATTGCAGTTACAAGGCCGAGAAGTCTACGATGTAATCTCCTCTTAGATGCATTCATTAGTATGTGTGCTTGCAGTAGAAACAAGCGGTGTGTTGTCTATATGCTTAAGGCCCTGTGCTGTGATAACAACCTCACAATATGTGCCGTGACTAATTTCCCATATGATTCTGGCACTTTGAATGAATGCCTAGAGATGCACAGAGAAAAACGGAGTGGAGAGAATGAGTGGAGTGGACAAGTCTGAGTAATTTTGAGTCTGCTCCGAATTTTCAGTGGTTCTTAATTTTCTAGCAACAAAGTCCATAGCAACAGAGTTAGTTTGAAGATGGTAACCAGTTTCATTCAAGATGGGAATTTGTGTTTCTGTTGTAAGAAAATGTTTTGATATGATGCAGGTTCCCTGGAACTGGAGAGTATGACAAGTTCTATGGTGAGGGAGTTTACAACTGCGCTGGTTGTGGGACTCCTCTCTACAGGTCCATTACAAAATTCAATTCTGGTTGTGGCTGGCCAGCCTTCTATGAGGGTATTCCCGGGGCAATAAATCGCAATGTAAGTTAGTATAGTTTTATCTTAACTGCTTTTTTAACTAGTGTCTAGTTAAGAACACTTGTTAAGAAATGAAGAAAATAAAAAGTAGGATTTAGTACAAGGCAAAACTTATATACACTATCTTAAGTATTTTTCTAAAGTTCACGTATCAAAATTTGGGTTTCATTTTGGCAACATGTGCTTACTTTTAATACAATTATTATGTGTATTATTGAGGTAAAACTTCAATTCTGATTGGACAATAATACTATTAGTACCTAGGAAATATTTTTGTGCTTTAATGTTGGAAAAGCTTTACTCTGTATTTAAAACTGTAACTTTATATTGAATCATAACAAGTATCTGAAGGCACTCATCTTAAATTGTATCAACGAGTGTATACAAAATTGTTAACACTGTCACTATCAACAGCCGGACCCTGATGGGATGAGGACAGAAATAACCTGTGCTGCTTGTGGGGGACATCTAGGTCACGTTTTTAAAGGTGAAGGATTTCCAACACCCACTGACGAACGCCATTGTGTCAATAGCATTTCACTGAAATTTGTACCAGCCAATTCTCGGTAAAATTGAGTCTGCTGTTTGGACATGACTGCTTAAACATTTAATATCAGTACAAAAATGTGTAATGTGCTTATATTACGAATGAAGTTCATAAAAATGATGACTAAATAACAATGTCACATAATTAAAGAGTGATTTGATGATTTGTACCTTTATTCCTCCCTTGGTGCAACTTTGTAACATGTCAAATTGTGCTACGGTGTATATTTGATATGTGGGAAAGGTTTTCAGGCTATTATAAGGTATGCAGATAGTGGTGTTTGTTTTATGTTTTGGAATTGGTACCCTTTGGTGATACACCAGGCCTTAAGATAATTACTTTTATAATAAGGATCCCAACTGACATTTTGTTAGTAAGAAACTAATTATTATTTTTCGTTTGGATGAATGAGAATTGATGCAGTAAGAACCCATTGGGTTAGATAAAGATCTGTTGTTTATTATTATTATTATTAAGGTACAACATTGGCTGCTTTCAATATCGCTGAGAAAGTGTTTATTAAAGATTATACAATGAAAAAGACAGACAAACTTGAATAGAGGCATGCTTCCCCCTTCTGAATAAATCTGAATTCTTAGTAGTGTGCTTACACATTATATTTGTACACCCTTCTGATTACGGTGACCTCTAAAATTTTTACTAAACCTGAAAATATTTAATGTACATAAAATCTGGAAAATATGAAAAGTGTAAGAAAATGTGAAGAATATAAATATAAAATTCGGAAATAGTTTGCTTTGGTGTACATTATTCACATTCAAAATATTTAATATAAAAGAAATCTTATCAAAAGTTATTATATTTATACAAAATTATTTAATTTAATATGCTATTCGTAAGATGATTTTCTGTGAAATCTGAAATCTGATAAAATCTGTACAAATATTAATGTGTCACAAATATATTAATAAGAAAAATAATTATTTTTAAGCTATAATTATAGCTACCCCACATAAAAATAAAGTATAATGTATTTGCTACAATCATTAATTTATAAATAAAGAGTAATTTCTGTTCTTCTTCAATGATGTGGTTGAAATTAGTTGATAACACGCATGACATGATTTTGTGAGGCATAGATATAATATTTAGGTATGAAAGTTAATATATAAATGAAAATTCATAAACAAAAAAGTAAACTTTTTTTATTTAAACTGAACTATAAAAGAAAAAAAATGTTATTTTTATTTAAATGCAACTATAAATAAAAATAACATATATTTATATTTATATTTAAATTGAATAATGCTTTCTTTGGTAGAAAAAAAGGACATTAGTTTGGATATGTAAGTAAACAAATTAATTATTTTTAAGCTATAGTTGTAGTCGTTTCACATAAAAAATAAAGTATAGTACTTGCCACATTGTAATACCATAGATATATAACAGAATATTCGTTCCAATATATATTTTCTATAATATTTCTTAAATGTGTAATTCAGAAAAATCAATATATTCCAAAAATATATATATATAGATTTTAGGTCATTAGATTCATACATGAACATTTACCAGAAGAAAATATGAAGATGCGTGGGTTATCAACTTGAAGTCAGTTTGAATGTCCACAAATAATATCGAAGGCTCTGCTTGGCCACAAATAAATTTGGGCGAGATTAATTGAATTTAATATTGAATTTTATGCTTTATAGTATCTTAGCACGCATTACAATTTTTTTTATTAACCTATATTTTAATTTGTGGGAGTATTATACAATAGAAGTATTATTTTATATAATAAATGATATTTTTAAATATTTCAATTTTATTTAGGTTTATAATAAATCATGATAAATAATTATTTTTAACTATTAATATTTTTTAAATAAAATTAATGAAATCCAAGTAATAAAATATATTGAAAGTAAATATTACAAAAAAGAAATACATTAATAAATTAAAAGTGTCTTTAAAGTCAGTAAGCTACTTGTTAGTTTATAAATTAATTTAGCCATTATGAAACTGTTTGATAAATACCTAGAGTAAGTAATTTATTTTAGGACTTTATAATTATAAGTATAAGTTATTTTCATTAGATTCTAGTTTATTTCATTTTTTATTATTATCTCTTTTATTTTAATATATTTTCTTATATTATCCTTAATTTCGTTTTTTCTATTATTACATATTATATTTTAATTTTGTAGAGACAATTTATTGTTGTACTAGTTTTAGTATTTATTATTTTTTTAAATTTTTTATACATTTTAAATTAGAAAAAAACATTAAAGATTGAAATAACAAATATTTTATTACATAACGCCGTTTGAAAATTATACATAATAAAATATGCAAAAGGAAATTAAATGTACCATAAATATAAATTAAAAAATAAATTTAATTAATACTTTGATCCACCCATTTAAATAAAGCGACTTGTTAAAATAATATATATATATATATATATATATATATATATTTTAAATAAATATATTAAAAGTTTAATTATTGCTAAAAAATATTATATTACATGATAATATTGTTTATAAGCATAAATTAGTTTTTGTAATAAAACCTAGGTAATTATATTATTTTGTTCACTGATTACTTTATCAACTCGATTCTACTAACTAATTCTAGTTCAATAAATCGGCTTATCAATTTAAAATTTAAAAGTTATAAACTTAATGGTTTATCAATTAGTTTTATCATCTTCAGTAGTTGAGATATTGAAAGAGTACAATTTTGCTCGCTATATTAGTAGTTTCTAAAATTCTGAATGTTAATAATATCTAATTTAATTGAAAAAAATATGGGAATGATATAGAGTAGATTTCTTATCCAACAATTCATATAATAAATTAGTTAACAGTTTGATATATGAAAAGCATAGCTAAAAGGTAAAAGAAGATAATGGATGTGACAAAGTTCCAACTAAGTGGCATAAATAATCCACACAGAGCATAGTTATTCTGAAAAAAAAGTCAAAGAAAAGTTTAGACGAGCCAATGATCCCGGATTCTTTTGTGCTTACGGCATTGTCCACCGGAAAATCCAAATTCCAATCTAACGGAAAGACTAAAAGAAAGGGAGAATGAGAATCAATTCACTGTTTTGTAAAAAGTAGGGGAGAAAAAACTGACATAGCTTAAGAAGAAGGAAAGATAAAGAGACCTCTGAAATTCGGACAGGTTAACTACCATTCAGCGCTATTAACTTTTAGTATTGTGTGTCAAAGTACTACAATATTGGTATGGCTCAAGATGACCACTCTCAAGTGAAACCAGAGCCCTCCCTTCAGCCTATGGAGCCTCAAATCTCCTCCATGATTCCCACAAGTTCATGGTTTACACCCAAAAGGTAAATGTAATGCTCCTTTTCTGTTTACTTTACCCCTCTAAGATCCCTGCTAGTAAAGGTCAGAAAAATTCAGCCTTTCTCAGTTTTGGTTATGTGGGCGTGGGAAAAAAGTTTAAGCAATTCTGGGTCTTTTTTATTTTTCATCTTTTCTTTGGTGGTGGTGGAGAGCAAATCTTTGTTCTTATGAAATGTGTCGTGTTCTCTTTTATCTTGTTGTGTAGGCTACTTGCTATATTTTGTGTGGTTAACTTGTTAAACTACGTGGATCGAGGAGCCATAGCAAGCAATGGTGTTAATGGAAGTAGGGGAACGTGCACTGAGGGTGGTACCTGCTCTTCTGGTTCTGGAATACAGTAAGATATACTCAAGATCATTTCTCTAGCTGCTTGGCATTTAATTTCCATACACTCGTTCAAATTCTTGGGTTTATTCCAATTTTTAGGAGGGTGTTTGTTGATGTTTTCCATTTCAAAGCTAGAGGTTCTCATACTGTAGAGTAGAAATGATAATTGAAAAGGGGAGAGAGAAGCGAAACCAAAATTGGGGTTGTGAAGGAGGAGGTTTGGCAGATGGAAAAAGCATTCCTTTTGTCACCTTTTTCTTTGGTATTTGAAGTTGGAAGATTCTTATATATATGGTAGTTTTTGTCTACATATTTGTCTCCTTTTGTGCAGAGGGGATTTTAACTTGAACAATTTTGAAGATGGAGTTTTATCATCTGCTTTTATGGTTGGACTTCTTGTGGCTTCTCCAATATTTGCCTCTCTAGCAAAGAGGTAAAAACTGGTTGTCTTGCAATTAGTTGAATACTCTAACTGCTCTATTTTACTAACCTTAAATATTCAACCCATTAATGCTTCAGAAGAAAAATTGTAAATGACAAATTCGGAAAGTTGAACCAGCTTTTGAACCACCATACATCCGCTGCATTGAATTTCAAATTGTCTTTCTTTATGCACAATTTAATATGTAGCCAGGAAAATCATCATGGCTATGACTTTCAAATTTTAAAATCAATGAGATCGTGCTTCTAAAATAATTTGCAGCATAAACTATCATGAAAGTTTGATTATCAATTTATTCAACCATTAGTGCGCTAAAGTGAAGTTCTTATATATGACTAACATTACTATTTCAAAACGAGAATTTGTAGCCTATTATTGCATTGAACATGTACCACATGGTTGTTGTGATTCACAATTACTATTATTGGATTGAATATTAATCCTAACACAGCTATTATATTTTGCAGTGTAAATCCATTTAGACTTATAGGAATTGGATTATCAGTTTGGACTCTTGCAACCCTATGTTGTGGTTTTTCTTTTAATTTCTGGTCTATTTCAGTCTGTCGCATGTAAGTTGCCTAATTTATTTTTCAAGTTATGCAATTTTGGTTTAGTAGTTAAACAGTAATGCAATTTTTTTTTCTTATGTTTTTAATATTCTTTATAGGCTAGTTGGTGTTGGTGAGGCTTCATTTATAAGTCTTGCAGCACCTTTTATTGATGACAATGCCCCTGTTGCTCAGGTTTGTATCTTTCCCTTGGAAGCCTCTAATGCTTTCATATTTGAAGAATATTTATTATGTCACTCTGTTATGCTCAATATCAAGCTCTCACTTGTCTTTTGTTATTAAACTGTAAAACAATGGATTAGTGGAAGTTTGGGTGGGTTGAAGATCAATCTGCAAGTATGATTTGATGTTAAAATATACTATCTACTGGTCTGGGGGATCATAAATAATTATCCTGTGTAGTAGATTTTTGTTTGCTTCATTCTGCTGTGATTTGGATTCAATTCTTGAAGATAATATTGAAAAACTATTTATTTTAATCTTGTCACTGAGTGTTAGCGGCTGTTGTTTTAGAGCAATTCTTTCCCTGGTGAAGAACTCTTTCTCATATTGGGTGTATGTATCAGAAAACAGCATGGCTTGCAATATTTTACATGTGTATACCATCAGGATATGCACTTGGCTATGTCTACGGTGGTTTGGTAAGTCGTTGTCTGCTTTTTGTACCACTATTGAATACTAATTGTAACACCTGTGGTTAGTGGAAATATAGATGTTTCGTTATTCGAATTTTTATTCATCAGACTTATTTCCCTGTAATTTGAATATAGGATGTATTTTACTTCTGATTTCATCCTTTTTGTGTTTGTTAACAGGTTGGAAGTCATTTTGGCTGGCGTTATGCATTCTGGGTGGAGTCTTTGTTGATGCTTCCATTTGCTATTTCGGGATTCTTTATGAAGCCTTTGCAGTTGAGAGGTTCACTTTTGTTTGCATTGATTTCTTGTGAACCCCTACTTCAATTTTTCATCTCTAAACTACTCCTGGATCCAGGTTTTGTTCCTGCTGGTTCAGAAAAGGAACCCACACCCGAAGCAGTTGTGTCAGTAGTTCAAGGTATCCAAGAATTATGCATTATCTAAACACACTCCCTTTCCAAATACCCAAAGTATAATTCTGTCTAAGGCCCAAATAGATAGGAAATTTGGTAAATATTATTCCGTTGTTGGCTTGTTAATGGTTTCTAATCACCGATGTCTCTTTATTTTAGCCTTAATAAAATTCACTTGTTTGATTCAAAGTTATGGAGGCTTCCAATGGTAAAGATGAGCCACTGTCCTTAAAAGCAGAGCTTAGAAATAAAAGCTCAGACCATCATTCCAAGTGAGAACACTTACTCTGATTCAGAGAACACTTACCTTCTGAAATAGTTGTTTTTTCCCATTATTGATTTATTGTATCTTTTACTGTTTGACATCTATCATTTAGTGGCTAAAATATTGAAAATTCTATCTGATGCTTCTCTTAGGTCAAAATCTGCAACCCAGATAAATGAGAAGTTTTCAAGATTTTTGAAAGATATAAAAGCACTTTTGCTTGATAAGGTCTATGTTGTCAATGTTATAGGTAATTCTTCTCCCACTAACTGCTCTATCCATTAACTGTGTTTTGTAATATTTATCATATCTTGTTGGGAGATTCAAGTCAGAGGCTAGCTTGCATCATCGTGGACTTTCATATACTAATATCCTATGTGTATTTTATTTTTAGCAGTCATATTGTTTTACTTTGTCTATTTAATTCCATAACTTGAATGTCTATTTGCAGGTTACATAGCGTACAACTTTGTCATAGGTGCTTACTCGTATTGGGGGCCCAAAGCTGGCTATAATATATATCACATGGTGAGAATTTGCTTCATCCAATCATGCCTTATGGACAGAAAATACAGTTTCCATGTAAGATATAGTATATATTATTGTAATATTAAAGTTGGATTGCTTTGGTAGGCTGATGCAGATTTGATATTTGGAGGAATTACAATTGTATGTGGAATAGTGGGCACTTTAGCCGGAGGCTTTGTTCTGGATTATATGAATAACACCTTATCAAATGCATTTAAGGTTGGTATTTATATTCATTATTTCTTTCTTGCAAACTATTTTACTTCAGTGTTCCTTACAATAATATGTAATCTTATACATATTATATAAAAGTCATTTAGACCAAATTATGGTACTGGACTATGAGTGCATGTTCCAGCTGGGATAGGCAAATTATGCTTAGGGTCATGGTTTCTTATGCCATATGGTCTTTGATAAGTTACATGGACCCAATTAACATTCTATTTGTGGGAATTTGATGATCTATAAACTTTCCCCAATGAATGGCCTCGTGTTTGAGCGTGTTGAATCACTTTGTGCCGACATGTTGTCGATAAACTTTCCTGCATTTGGATTGTGCATCCTCACTAAATAGGTGCTACCTTAACTGTGGAGGTTACTATTTGTAAATGGCCTTTTTGGTCAGGCACATGCACTTGAAATATTAATGCTTTAATGTCAGGGATGCTATGTTTAAATTGCTTCACCAGGTTCTTGGGTATTGACCACCCTCTTACGTGAGGCATGTGTAACAATAAGTTTTGAGCATCATGGTTGCAGTTTTGAGATTCTTAAATTGTACATGAGAGGGTTGGAAAAAAGGGTTGTATAATATAATATTCTTGATTGGCCCTGTTAAACTGAATAGATTAAAAGTGTAGCCAACTAGCCATAAATTGATTGAATTGCTCCATATACAATGTGGTTTTATCAATCTAACCATTGATTAATAAGTAATATCACCTAGATTGCTTGTGTCTAATTTATTCAAAATATTTTCAAAATTGAATAACAATAAAAAGATAATCAGATGGTTCATATTTTTATATATTTTAAAGTAAACATTATGCTAATCTTGAGGTACATGAATTGGGTATCAGAAGATTAATATAAATTTTTGTTGACGTGATCTATATAAAAGGAACTTTAATCTAATGGTAGGTTTTAGGATAAAGTTGTCAAATTAAAAGGTATTGAATAATGTAAGGGTGAATGTAATTTACTCGATTTCTCTGTGTTCTCTCTTACTAAACACAATCCTTTTGCAGCTTCTCTCAACGACTACATTTATTGGTGCAGCATTTTGTTTTGGTGCTTTCTTATTCAGAAGCATGTATGGCTTCCTTGCTCTTTTCTCTATTGGCGAGCTTCTTGTTTTTGCCACTCAGGTACTTTCCTTCTATGCAAGGAATCTCTCTTTATGTTGAAACAGTATCCTTTTTACATGCTTATCAATTACCATCTATGAATATTTTAGGAAATGATTTTCTTTTTGTTATCTTGATGTTGCCACGTTAGATTCTGGGTGAATAATTATGTGTTTTTAAGTAAAATTACTTAATACATTTGGGAAATTACATGCAAACTTGCTCCCAAGTAGAACAAGGAGACATCCTGAGGTTGGTTGCATTTGAATTTTATGCTTCTTTCAGGGTACAATGCTTTTTATCCCTTTCTCATATCTATTAGCATCCGGAATATATATATCTCTGCTTCTTTAGATCAATTTATCTTAATTTAACCAGAAATTTGAAAGAAAATGTTTTAATCGTAGCATGGTACTGATAATTAACTACTGAGTTTCTACAGCATGCCTAGCATAGAACATTCCTGACTTCTGCACTATATGAGTTGCGAAGAAATGTGATCATTAGAACTAATCTAAATTATTGTTCATTAGAAACCATTTTGTAACCAGATCAGAAGTAGGATGTTTAGCGCTAAACGTTTGCTTGCAATTTTCTTTTCAGGGTCCTGTGAATTACGTATGTCTACGTTGTGTTAAACCAAGTTTGAGGCCTCTATCTATGGCTATGTCTACTGTTGCCATTCATATCTTTGGAGATGTACCTTCCTCACCTCTTGTTGGAGTTCTCCAGGTTATTCCTTTGCTAACGGTTACTTATAGTGACATTGCTGAACTCTTTACTTTTAAGTTGGTAGTATTTTGGTGGAAATTAGGACTTTTCCACACATAATGTATTAGTTTATGAGAAAAAAATGTCAAACAAGTACATAATGCAAAATCGGGTGCATAAAATTTTGCGTGTTATCAAAAGGAAAAAACAATACTCAGCTTTTAAGCCAAAATGCTTATGATAAGAAATAATGCATTTGCATGCAAACTGAAAAAGTCAAAACTACTTTATTTTAAGCCCATGTCATAATAACATGGCTTAAAATTTACCCCCAAAGTTCCCCTGTTCTCATTCAAATTACTTACCAAAGGGAGGGACGGGCAGAGAAATTTACAGGTCACAGAATGTATTGCGTTGTGATATTTAAGATTCTAATGGTTGTTCATACATAATGATAATCCAGGATAGCATTAACAACTGGAGAACGACAGCATTGATTCTAACATCAATATTGTTTCCAGCAGCTGGAATATGGTTTATTGGTAAGTCATCATGGAAATTTCTCGTTGATTTACAACATTAGAGTCCTTGTTTGTGATTTTCTTTTACATATACATGTTGTCAGAGCAAGGATGTTCAATATTTACGGCACTACTAATTCACCCTTGAAATCATGTCCAACGCAACTTAGATTAAAATAAATGCATATTACAACCTTTATGGATGTTACTCGGCGACATGAAAATTAACTTGTCTGTTATTTAAAAGTCAAGATGAACTATTGAAATTTCTATAATCGGTGTTAGTTCGTAAATGTCTAAAGGTAATTGAATGTGTTGTGATTCATGTATATTATGCTAGGGATATTTTTGCATAGTGTGGATATATTTGATGAAGACAGTGGGCATGAAGTATCAAACGTTGAAAGGTCAAACACCATGCCGTTGCTTCAAGAGAAGACTGGAGCAACGTCAGCGTCTCCTTCTCTATCCCAAGAACATTGATTTTCTCATGCCTGTCCAAGCTATGATGTAAATAGCAATATTTTTTAGTACATTTGTTAACTATGGATTTGATATTGGTTAATTAAAATTATTTATGAATAGTATAGTTCAGTTTATAACGCCCCTTGTAAACCTTTTTAATAAAATTGCTAGCGGCTATCTTTGTAGGCTCTTTGCCAAAGCATTATACTTTAAATTTGGTTTGTTGTCATTTGAAAATAAACTGCGAACGTTTTGACCCTATAGGTCGTTTGTTTATTAAACTCGGTAGTTCCTGATAGTAGGAAATTGCCACTGAACTGAAAGATTCATCCTGGAAGAAAACTGAATGTGATTTATGTTCATAAGAAATCACCATCTACTTAGATCAGGTACAACCATCCACTATTGGCTTGAGTTTATCATTCAATTATTCTTCTACTTTATCCCTCAAAATCAAAGATGCCAATAGTTTTTATTGCCATTCTGAATCCTGCGAGAGCTAAACTATCAGTCTATTTCCACTCCAATTCGAGAATCAGATGGAGTTGCCTCGTTAGAAAGAAATATGAAAAAGAAAGACAATAATAAAATGTAGAATACACAAGCAAGATGGATTTATTGAACTAACGCCTGACCAAATGAACATAGTCGAAGATATAAACGGTAAGCTCAACAGAAGAAATTTGTACTTCATAAATAGAATTGTACAAAATGCAAGCAATGGCATGAACAACAGACCCTCCCTAAATACATCTTCTACACAAGAGACAACTCTCCAGCAGGAATTGATCTCTTAATAAGTTTATTCCAGGACTCGTTGGTCTCAGTGATAACCTTAAGCGCATATTCCTGTTCACCAAATATAAGTTTAGAGAGTTAAGAATCAGTTGATACAAATTGAGATCATGACCAGCACACATTCACATTAACACCAATATTGGTAACACCCTGCAGAAGATTAACTCCTTTGCTTTTAGCATTTTTAGTGTTAATTTATGTTAAGTTCAGGAATCTATTTTGGTACTCATACACAAAGAGGAATACATTATATCACTTGTTTCGTAAAGCACCCTCTTATACAGTTATCAAGGCAACCAACTTCTTCCAGGAAAAATGCAGCCAGAAAACTGTATCAATAAACATAACTAAAAGACCATTTCAAAGAACAGGTAAAGTGCTAAAACTCTTTCATGAAGTTCAGAGTAATACTTTATTCAAGAGATTCATAAGTAAAAATACCTTATTAGCTGCCTGGTTGCCGAGACCAAATTTATTAGCAGGCTTTCCATCAGGTATCTTGTAGTCTCTGAACCAGTCCCTGATTGCAGTTAGAGTTCCCTGAAGACAACCAAATATTATATAACAAACAAAAGTTGCTCACTATAACACCAATTGAGCATCCGGCACAAAATTAGCATCTTAATGAAACCAGCTTCAACATAGAGTACTCAAGAGAAACGCATATATCTAGTGCTCCTAATCAGATCAAGCGGGTGTTCCTAATCCTAAGCACTTAAGCTGAAAATCCCAAATATCTACTGTACAACCAGTACTATTTATGTTTGACTCAGCAGTCTTCTTAGTCAATATGCAGTAATAGGAAATAAGCTGACTGCCCTAAGTAGGTAGTTTGGATCAAACAGTTAAAAGATCGCCTAGCTGCTCAATATAATCATAAACTAATAAATGAACAAGAACAAACTTATGAAATAAGTTATCAGCAAGTTAGGTGATAGAGATATTACAGGAAAATGCTTCTCAACGTCATTAACATCATTCACCAACGACGCCTTTGGATCATCTAATGAGATTGCAACTATTTTCCAATCAAGTTCTCCTTCATCAATCATGGCCAATGCACCCAAGGGTTTGACCTTGAGAACCTCACCTATTTTCCTCTGTCTTTCACCAATCTCAACAACATCAACTGCAGAATTACAATGATTTCAGACATATTTGTTGTATTCGTAATATAACACTGACAAAGACGGGAGTCTACAATCATTATTAATGGAATACCTGGATCGTTATCTCCCAATGCTCCTTCAACTTCAGAGTTTGCAAATGATGGATCTTCCCATGTTTGTGGAAGTAAGCCATAGTTCCAATGTATATTATAGCTAAATCAACCAAACACAGAAAAGCCAAAGAAGTGATGAATGAGAGATGAAAAATGCTTCAATTGTTAAAAATAAAAAATAACATGAAGCTGGCATCTAAGAAAGAAGGGTAATTATCAAAGGCCAGCAATGGGTATTGAAACTTAAAAGTAGATTTACAGTAGTAAATAGACAAAGTGAAGAACAAATACCACACCACATTTATATCAACAATAAATCAATAAAATAATGTAAAGAATAGATTTACGTTAAAAGTGAACTGCCAAAGACAAATAATGTAATTTAGAATGAGAAAGAAACAGTAAGAGCTTAGAAATTGTAACTCACGGATAATATCGGAGCTTTCCCTTTTTTGTATCCTGTTTTATGGGAGTGAAAGCCTCATCAGTGGCAACCTCCATCTTTGCACTGGATTCTTTAGGAATCTCAACGATGAAGTTGAAGATATCATCACCCGATCGCAATGGAATATCATGCCAAGGAGAAACCTAAATATTTTACAAATTGCATTTTAGTCCACATAGCAGAAAACTCATTAATTGAACGTTACTTCAATTTCCTAGTTGAAAAGCGCAGCATTTCATCACATAATCATTCTTATTACATAGCTACACGGTAATTAGCTTCCAACATATTAAGCAAGTATAAATCATGATGAATCCCCAGAAAACATTGTAATTTGGCACCTGTTCTACATTCCTTTCATAAAATCAGAGGAAATGTATAACAATAAGGAAAAACATACACATGCATGAAACAGAGTATCTCGACTAGCTAGTGAAGTCTAAGAAATATTCAAAATTATTTAACATCATCCCAAACAAACACCATCCTTAACAAGTAGCAAGCAATTGATCCATAAAATAAAACACAAATACTAAACCAGACAATACCCTATTTACCTCTAACACTTCCATCACACAAATAACAAACAAACACTGAGAAACTCATTTCAATTTCACGTTTCCATTAATCAAATACAGACCACACACCACCATCATTCCACAACAACGATACAAACAGCAATAAACTTTGAACAACCAAAATCTCATTATTCAATTCCCATTCAATAACAAAATATAAAAACCAAACTGACCCAATAAAAAAGGTACCTTCTTGCCAGATTGGTCAACAAAGAAAACTCTATAGTCGAGGGTTTCGGGTTGGCCCTCTTCCTTGACGACAAGCTGGGGATTGTAGATGGCCCTGCATGTGTAAGACCTCCTAGTCCGACAAAATTTGAGGTTGTTAAGGGAAAGGGCAGTGCCACCCACAAAGGGTTTCTTTCTAAGTAGAGTGCAGGTGGAGTTGCTCGCAATGGTTATTGCTCTAGCAGCCGCCATGGATGATGCTCTTCCTTCTTCACACACTCTAAAGGTACAAACTTTGTTTGCTGATAGGCCTCTTGCCCTTTGTGGCAGTGTCGCTGTAGTGCTCAGTGTGTTGGCTTTTTATTATTATTATTTTTTTTCTGGTTCAAATTTGGTTATTGGGTGTCCATTTACGATTTGCCGAACCCCACCATTGGCTTCAAGCGCGCGTGAGGGGCGCGTGAGGGACACTACTATATGCTCGTGAAAGTTAGAATATGACTCTTTTTCTTTTTAATATGAATAATCTTCTGATCAGGTGAGGCAAATCAAACTCAATAAATTCGACTCTTAACAAGTGATTATCAAGAAAATATTATTTAATAAGGTGATTATTCAGGAAAATATTATTGACTGAGGTAAAATTGGTTCCAGACTCAAATCGTAACTCATAATCAAACTTTAATGTATTGATAGTGCTCTTAAATAAAAAGAATGGTGTGCTGTCTTAAAAAAAAAAAAAAAACTAATCACAACATTATGTCAAATTTCACTGCTAGATTAATGTTACGAGGACTACTCTTTAACATGTGAATTAAATTAAATTTTAGATTTTAATAATAATTTTGATGATGTGATGTGTTGAGAAAATTTCTTATTTTGCATTTTACTTATCATATGTAATATTTTATTTTTCATTTTTTTAATTAAAATATTTTTTTTTCAAATTTAAAATTAATGTATTTAATTCTTGTAAATTGAAGAAAAAAAATTTGTCTTAATCCACTTCTCCAAAGGTTGTTTGAGATTAATTTTCCATAACTAATAAGTCAATTATAAGTTACACGGCATCTCGTTTTCATCTTACATCGTTATTATCGAATATATTTATGTGTATTTTTCTTTTAAATTATTCACTTAAAGATTTTACATCTCATTTTAATTTTTTAGACTGAGTTTTCTCATCTCAAATCTAATTACTTATGCCTTATTTTGTTAATTTACCTTCTTTTCCTAAATCTAAATTGTGCATAGTTTTTCTGCTTAGAAGAAGAAGAAAAATCTACAATACTTACTAGTTTAGATTCTATATTTTCACGTGAGAGTGAACAAAGCTTAGTTTGAATTAAAAATAATAACATCATAAATAAATAAATAAGTTGTCCAGTATTTAAATTTATACACACAATTCTATCTGTCTTTTGCATTAAGTCATGTTATTTTATATATCTAACCTTTATACTTTTGAATTTTATTTCAATAGTATATGTAAGGCACAGAAATCTTATAAAAGTAAGTTGTGTGCCTGCAACTCCAGTTGCTTTTCTTTTCTCTCTCGTTCTCTCAAGTTCTCTCTTTTCTTTAATTTTCCTCTTCATATCTCATCTATTTTAGATTCTGATCATATCCTACAGTAACTGGGGAGTTAGGGATCATTTCTAACCGATCAGAATCTCAAACAGAGTAAGTTCATATTTGCTCTAAAGATCCCTTATCCTCTATTTTTCCTTAGATTATTGTCATCAATCTTAGTAGGGACAGTTGAGAAAAGTACTTCTCTCAACTTAATTAAGATTATACTAAAATTTAGTTTTATTCTGATAACTTTTTCTAGATCCCTAGATTTTGAGATTAGCATATTTATCGGGTAGATGAATTGTTGTAGAGATTTTCATCAGGTAAGGGAAGCTAGTAACTTGTTTTATATTAATTAGTTACTTTCAAATATAACTTTAGGATAAAGTACTTGAATATGTGATTGTCAGTGCTCAAGTCTTTTTTTGCAGGTCTGACTGGTCCTTGAGTACTGAATATATTTGATTATTTATCTTGATTTGATGTGATTTGACCTGATTTGAGTAATGATGTTCGAAAGTAATATGTGAGAATTTTTGATTGTTGTTTACTAGATTGAATATGACTTGTGATAAGACTTTAATATATGTTTTTTGTGCATGATTAACTGAGGAATTGTATATGATATTGTATAATTATATAAAGTGGTGAAGTTTTATTGAGATTGTTGAGATTGAAATGGAAAGTGAATGAATAGATGAATGAAAATTGATGATGTATGATATGAATTGTATGGGATGCGTAGGCATAGTGTTTTCAGGAAAGAAAACATCTGTGCTGAGAAATAGGATGTGTATTGTCTAAGGATCTGGTTTAACGATTGATATCCTGACTCTACTAGTAATAGGAATCAAATAGATGAATACTACTAGGTGGTGAGAGTCGAAGGAGGTTCATATGACTGAAACTGCAACATGAAAAAGGGTTGGTCAGGACAGTCATATGGATTAACCCTGTCATATGAGATTAATGGTGATGAGATGAGACACACAA